>Ga0256407_10000068_pt1 | contig 247923 bp, 334 predicted proteins | sample RumenRJG_04DNA_FD_193489 | JGI IMG/M metagenome (GOLD analysis project Ga0256407, IMG submission 193489) | Bovine rumen microbial communities from Lethbridge, Alberta, Canada - RJG_04 | ecosystem: Host-associated > Mammals > Digestive system > Stomach > Rumen | place: Canada: Alberta...
TTGTACTTGAACTGCGGAATAGAGCTATTGCCGAAGTGATTGCCTCCGCCGAGAACGAACAGCTTACGCATGTGATTCTGGTAATAGCGCTGATTGTTCCAGCCCATGATGATGGTCGAGCCCTGAAGACTCGAATCCGTGTTGGACATGTAGTAAGTCTGACGGATGTCGTTTCTAAGGCCCTTACCGAAGAGGAAGACGTTAGATTCACTGTCATACTTCGGATTCTGAGTAGTTTCGTCAAATACCGTCGTTATGTGACAGTTGCGTCCGATGATCACAGAATGCGAAGTGCGAGTTCCGTAAGACATCGTAGCTGACTTGTAAGACTCGATCGTGTTGTACTCGACCTCAGTTCCAGTATCGTTTTGCGTATATCCTAGACCAACAACGAAGTTTCCTTGTGACATGTTGGCCTTGACAGCGCCACCGATGTAGATAGAGTCCTTTGACGATTCGACTTCAGAGACGTGAATCGTGGAGTTCATCCTAGACTCTTTGATACCCTTGATGCCGAGGAAGACGTTCATGTCAGCGTTAGTGATATCCAAGTCACAAGAACCAGCGACGAAGTTTCTGCCGTACTCCTGAGTTCCCATGTTCGTGCTCTTGCTGATTCTGTTATCGATCTCGATGTCCTTCGAGTTGATGACAGTGTTCAGAGCGCGTGTCGTGTAGCTGCCCCAGTCAGTATCGTTGCTGCCCTTGACGCGGTTGTAGATAAAGATGTCCTGAGAGTTAGCGATGAGCGTGTCATACATGATATTCTTTACGTCATCGCTTAGATCTTCCTCGTCGTATGCCTTCGAGAACGACCTGATACGAGCCGAGTTGAGGATCATGCTGTTGCCTCTAGCCATCACCTGATAGGAGTTGACGCTAGTGGTGTTGCCGATGCCTACTGCATTCTTACAGAACAGCTGATTGCCGTTGCCGAACTTGGTAACGTTGCCATCGTAGTCGTCCTTATCGAACTCGCTCGTGGAATTCTTTAGATAGTAGTCATACTCAGTGTTATTGAACTCGTAGCTCTCGTTCTCGGTGAAGAGACTAACGCCTGGCTTCTTTCTAGCGAACCAGTCCTGCTCGTAGATTACTCCAGTTTCACCGTTTTCGGTCTTTGCCTCGAAGAAACTCTGATGAACGCCCTCAAGACGAGCGTGTTTGTAACCATCACGGTCAGTCGTGTACTTGACACTTCCGATGACGGTCTGAGGAAGTCTAGTGTCGTCGGAGATCGGCTCGCTCTTGTTCAATACGGTCAGCTTAGCTGGAGATCCGAAGTCCACGTTGTGCTCCCATTCATCTCCATCACCGACATCGTTCGTGAAGAACATGCGTGAATTTACGTCAATCACCTCGCCTCCCTGAAGCTGTTCCGCGTAGTATCCCTCTGGCTCAGACTGATCGATTGGCTCGACGTCGTTTCCGCGAATGCAGAATGCTGAGTTAGTGAGCAGATCGTTGTTCACGACGTGCATCGAACCAGCGAACTTCATCCATGTCTTGAATGAATCCGACTGGTCTAGAACGGTGTTCGGTACTTCCTTGGATGATATGCCGAGAGTAACGCGAATAGCGCTCTTGGACATCGAAGCGCTTGACGGATCGATCTCCAGTGTGCTATTCTTGAAGATGACCAAGCCGATAGCGACAGCTCTCTCGATTGTGCCCTGCTGGACGTCCGAGTAGAAGTCGATGTTGTAAGCCTGACCATAGAGAACGATTGCGTCAACTCTAGCCTTTGAAGACAGCCTGTTGCCCATCATCGTGTCAGAGATAGGAATCTCGATGACGGTAGATCCGTGTGCGACCTTGTCTTCGCCAGTCATCTGGAATTCATCTGCTGCTTCCACGTTCAGATCAGTGAACATGTGAGAGCCAGGGCTAGACAGTGCAGCCTTGTAGCCAGATGAACTAGATACCGGTACTTCATCGGTTGCGACATAATTCAGATCTTTGAAGAGAACTATGCCATTGCATTCTTTCAACAGAGTGCTGAAGTCTGGAATAGGATTGTCTCCAAGTCCGTCTAGGTACTTGGAAACGTCATCTTTGAAAGTTACAGGCGCATATCCGTTGAACTGATATGAAATACCGCGTGACTGATTGTTAGCCACGTCTGGATCGCCTAGAGGGATGTACTTGTATGTGATAGTTGCCATCAGTTCTCCGATGTAAAGATTCTTTTACGATTAGTGCTGCTTGGAAAGCTCAGTCTGGAAGACGGGCATGACGATTCCAGTCTGGTCCTCGATCTCGTTGAAGGACTGACAAGATCCCTGCGGCTCTTCTAGAGTGTGGTGGTGATTTCCAGCGATGATCTTACCATCGATGATCAGGTGCATGTGACCGTCGATTCCAGCCTTGTCGGTGTGACCGAGGTTGGAGAACTTGTCCATGTAGTAGTGATGACGATGTGAATCGACCTGACACTTTTCGGTGTTAGGAATAGCGTCAGAAGTAGATCCGAACACCACAGAACCCGGAAATTCTCTCGGACCGAGAGAATTGATAACTTCATTCACCAAGTATGATTTTAGTGTCTTGCTCATGTTAAAACCCTTGCAAAAGTCTTTGAATTATTTATAGCTGGCGGTCGCCCTGAAGCGGAACCATGCGCTGATAGTTGATAGTAGCGTCGATCGTTCTCACTTTGTCTGACGACTCGTAAGTGTTCTTCTCGTTTCCGATCTTTGAGACATAGCAGCTCTCGTAGAAGAACGAGACGACAGTTCCGTGCTCTGCTACCTCGTCAACTCCATCAGTAGGATCATATTGATTGACCTTCTCGACGTCATAGATGCGCACGAGCATGTCGAAACGGAACAGAGCTGGCAGCGTAGGGAACGAAGAGTTGTCACCTGGATCTCTTCTATAGCGTAAGCCGTCGAAGTGCATAAGCTGCTCTAGAATGCATCTTATGTCACGAGACACGTTGTCGTTGAAAGTCATGGTAAGAGATCCAGACTGAGCATATCGGCCAGGAACCGTGTACTGATAGCCAGGAAAGAACATCTGTATTGCGTTCTGGTGTTCTGGGTGCTGTATGGGCACTTTGCAGACGCTTTTCTGTAGCTTGTCCATCCATGCGGCCTTCGTGTTTCCGCTCTCTTTCTGGAGCTTATTGACGACATTCTGGAGCCATTGAGGCGGCGCATCCTCCTCTTTCTCGTACTCGAAGAAGTCTGATTTTCCTGGATCTACCTGATCCAGTTTCTCTGAGAGGAAGAACTCGACCGTGAAAGCCCACTTAGGAGCGGGCTTGGTGTCGTAAAAGTCATTGTGAAAGATGTTGTACATTGACCCTCACTTAGTCGTCTCGATACTTGCCTTCCTCAGACGGATAAACGTCGAACGTGTCGTATGTGATAGACGCAGTCAGCTTGAGAATGTCGTCGCTGCTTGCGTCCATAGAAGTCATCGACACTTTCTCCACGTTGCAGTTGTATAGCGTGTAGATGTTTCCGCCTTCGAACGTGTTGTCACGTGAGATAATCTCGATCTTGTCGAATCTCTTGTTGAACTCTACGTGCTTCAATCGCTGCTCTTCATCTAGGAATTCACCTCCGATTGGCACTCCTAGGAACTGGAAGAGCTTGAGATTCAATTGACCCTTACATCTCAGATAGAACTCGATAGAGGTTGATCCGCCGCGATCCGAGTTGATCACGTCTCTGCGATATGTTCCGAAATACCAACGCTTAGCCAACGTGTTCTGCTGCTGTGGCAGATCGACTTTGAACGGATAGAACTGATTGTCTTCGCCAGTGTAGCGGTAATTGTAGCCAGTGCTGTCGTAGAAGTTGACTGAGAATAGACAGGCCTTCTGCGGGTCTGCCCAGTTGTCAAGATCACTGGTGAAAATCGAGTAGTTGTTGCTCATCTATAACCTCCTCCGTGACCTGCAGCGTTCGGATGATAACCGCCCATGTAAGCGCCAGATTGACCTGGCTTGTAGTCTTCCATCTTCCAGTGCTCTACTCTTGATCTCCAGTTTGTCAGATCTTCCAGCGGATCAGGATCGGTGTCGATCTCGTAAGTCATGTAGCTGAATGACATCGTCGGCAGAATGATCTTGGATCCCTCTGCGTCAAACTCATATTTGTAGTCGTAGTCAGCTATCTTGCAGTTGCCGAAGATGTGTCTCATCACGATATGAGTGAGGCTGTTGTTCCAGACGTTGACCACGATCTTGTCGATGTAGCGGTACGGACGATAGGAGTCAGTGTATCGGTTGTATGACTCGTCGTAGAGATTCTTTCTCAAGCAGTAACGGATGAACTTTCTAGCGTATTGAAGGTCTGTCTCGTGTAGCTCCATCTGGAAAGGCTCACAGCTAGATGTGTTTGGCGTGTACACTTTTCTTGAGCTGTTGCAGAACTTGATGACCTCTTCGTTCGGCTTGTATGACGGCGGCGTGAATCCAGCGCAGTTCTTGAACGTGAACTTTCGCGTCAAATACTCATCGAACTTGTTAGTCTCGATGCCGTAAGCCTGAATCTCCTCTGGTGTGAACAGATCCGTGAGATTCTCATAGGTCCTGTCGCCAGTCTTAGCCTCTTTCTCCGTTCTCTGCCAGTCCATCTCAAGATCATAAACTTCGACGCTGTAAGCATCGGATAGCTTGAATGACTTGGTAGCCATGTAATCTTTTATGGACAGATACGGATCCACTTGTTAGCCCTTCTTTCGGATACGGACGTACTTGACTGCGTTTTCGATCTTGGAGATGTCGATATACTTCAGAGCGACGTGAGGCAGAAGATCGTGCCACGGATCTGAGATTCCGTTGAGCCACATGATAAACCACCAGAGATCTGGCGTTCCGTAGAGTCTCTGGCTGATCAAGTCTGGACGCACTTGCTCCGGAGTTCTGACGACCGTCCATCGATAGTCTTGATCATTCAGCAATTCAGGAAAATCGATGCTACCCATGTCGAACTCGGCACGGTCATCGATTATGTTCTTCTGAAATAGCGCTTCTCTGTTGTATATTCCAGCCATATATTCTATTTATTCGACTCTTTGTAATACTCGTCAAGAAGTTTCGCTTGCTCTGGATTCTCTTTTCTGAGCTTATTCACTTTCTCTACGCTAGCCGCGCTTCTATCCGTCAATTCCTTGTTCTTTGCTAAGAATTGATCAATACGATTCAACCATTCTTGCTGAGTAATCTCGCCTCTATCGAGCATCTGTTTAGACTCTCTATAGAATTTGCTGTTCTCAGCACGTTCACGTTCTATCGCATGTCTCTCATTATGAGCTTCTGCGATCATTCCAGCCATTACAGCCTGATCCTGAGCATTCTTCTCGACAGTGTTGCGGTTATCTCTGTAATACGATAGAGTCTGATTGTTTGATGGATTTTCTACTGTTCCAGCTATCTCGTCCGAGTGATTCATCTGCTGCGTAGTAGATCCCATGAATGCGAACTGTACTTCCTCCGCGTTCTTCGCGGTCTCTTCCTTATAATTCTCAGAACCTTGTGCGACACGCTGAGCAGCGGCAGCCACGTCGGTACCAGCAGTGTAATTGTAACTGCCAGGTTCATTCGGATTTGATGCAGCTTTATCAAGAACTTGGAATGCCTGTTGAGCTACCTCTTCCTTAGTGCCGTTTCCGTATGAAGAGATACCTGCAGCATGCATTACATCTACCTGATACTCTTCATCGATATGCTCCTGATTTTCCTGAACTTGCTGACGCATAGCTTCTGTTCTCTGCGCCATAGTTCCGTAGTTGCCATGTGCGTCCATGCCGTTCTCATCTTCGTCTTCCTTGTGAGACAGAACGGCGATCTTTTTCTCAGTTCCCTGCTTAGCTCCAAGCTTCTCGTCAATTTTCTTGAGATATGCGAGATTCTCAGCCGAGCTCTTCGCATCATCTGCTGCGACGTCTGCTTCTCTCTTTGGCTTCGTTGCTTTCGGAGTGTAGTAAGTAGCATCAGACTTGTCGAACTGAGGAATCGTGAGTTCCTCCATCTTGAAGTCTTCCTCTGGTATGATGATCTTGTCCTGGTGAGGATAGTCGACGCTCATCTCGTTGAAGTGGATCTTGATGGGCCACTCAACGCACTCTTCACTGCTGTAATCGAACTCTACTGTCTCGATATTCTCTACGAAGCAGTCTCTGAACGTGTAGACAGCTACGATTTCTGGATCATTCGCCTTTAGCCCTTTGATAACCTCTTCGTTCACGTTGTTCAATCCGAGATCAAGCTTAGTGTCCTTGTAGTTCAGCTTTCTCGGATCGATGATGTACACGTTCAGCATCAGTTCTTCTTTCTGATTCGCGTACTTGCGTGCGATCTCTCTTCCAGAGTATGTGCCAGTCTGGATTGCGCTCTGTATCGTCTGCTCACGGTTGTCATAGGATCTGCGGAACAGCTTCAAAAGCTCTTTGTACACAGACAGATTCTTGTCGTCGTTGAAGATAGCGCCGAAAGAGTTAGAGTTCTTGTAGCGGGTCGGAATCTTGAACACGAATCCAGCATGGAATGCGTCCATTGTCTCGAGTTCTGCATCTGGAATGTCGATCTCCTTGACTGCCTTTGCGAGCTTCGTGATCGCTTGCGGAGGATCCCCGATAAACACATCAATGCGGTATGCCCACGGAACGCCTGGCATATCTTCGTAGAAGTCGTTATTGAATATGTTGTACTGCATTAGCGTATGAGTCCTTTAACGAGAGCATCGAGTAATTTTCTGTTTCTTGATGGAAGTCCCTCTAGCTTACCAGACGAAGAGTCAAGCATTCCGTGCGAGACTGCCTTCATGTTCGACAGCTCTTCCTCTGAGTAGTTGAACTCGTCTCGTGTCGCCATCGCTCTGCCGAGAGATTCCATCTTGTAAAGTTCTTCATCCGTGACTTTGTTATCGTAAACATTTGTAAACTTAACTTTAACTACGCTTCCATCTGCTGCGACGGCAGACTTCTCTTTGTTGACGGCCATGTTGTAAGATGCCTCGAGATTCTTATTGCCTTCCATGCTAGCTTTCGTGTACTCGTCACCAGCGACTTCGTTGAACTTAGCTTCGGAGATCTCACGATAATTTACGCCATCTACGCCAGTAACTACACGTTCATAAAATTTGCCGTCGTCACCCTTGTAGAGAGCTACTGCGCCTGGAAGCTCAATAGCTGCGTATGATTCGAACGGCTCTCCTCTAGTGTTCGCTGCAGTGTTCGACTTATACGCCTGATCAAGATTCGCTGCCCAGTTACCTTCTCTATCAGAAGTAGCAAATACGCCTTCTGTGGATTCATTCTTGAGTGTCGTTCCGAGATCTGCCTGATATTTAGCCTGCATGTGAAATACCCAGGTCGTTGTGTGCTGAGGCTTGAGCTTAGATTGATCATAATTGCTTCCATCCAAGAACTGAACTTTTCGATCTTTTCCTCCTTCAGTTACGACCTTCGTGTCAACAACACTCATCACGACCTTACTGCCGTCTTTTCCACGAGTCACGAATGTCGTATTCTCTCCGAGATCAAGAGCATGAGTCGGAAGATTCTTGTCATAGCCGACAGAGTCTTGTTCGAACTTGCCAGCCAGTTTAGCTGCTGCTTCCTCGAACTCTTTCAAGCGCTTCTGGATGTCTTCCATGCTACCCGCAGCGTCAGGCTCACGATCGAGTCCACCCTCTTCGATAGTCTTGTTTATCTCGTCTTCTGCGTTGAATCCAGCAGAGCGTCTAGTCACCCGATCAAACTCCTCAGTCTCGAATTCGACAGCGTTGAATGTAGCGTCAACTGTCAGAAGCTGGACAGTGCCAGTTCTTGAGAATCTCGGAGGAGAGATCGACTCTAGGACCAGAGAGTAAGTATTGTGGAAGAGCGAGTACTCGTTGAACTTGAGCTTGTTGTACTGGTCGTGGATGTTCACGTCTACGATCAGATCGACGTTTGTCGTATTGTTGTAGATCGCATAAGGCTTCCAACGATGCTTCGCCTGCATAGCGTAAAAGACCTTCGAGATCAGCATGTCATCGGTCTCGTAGAACGTGATCGTCATCTCCTTTTCGCCAGTGGAGAAGAACGGGAACGATACGAAGAACGATCCGTACTGGATCGACTTGACCTCGGAGTCTGGCTTCATCTTCGGAATCTTGACAGCCTTCACAGAATAAGCTAGCTTCTTGAGAGTCGAAGTCGGAAATACCAGATCTCCCTCGTTCGGACTATGGAATTGACAGTCGAACAGAAAGCTGTTCAACGGTCTCATCGTATAGTCTGTCTGTGCGTTGTCTATCCTACTCATTGGCTGCCTCTTCGTTATAAGGATAGGTCATCGCTTCAAGTATGCGGTAAGACGCTAACGTGATCGGCTCGCAGTAGTCTTCAGCAGCTCTTGAGAACTTGAACGAGACGTTCATGTAGTCGGTAGAGCTCTGTGCGTTCGTGTTGAATGAGGAGATGGCAGCGTTTGATCCATCTTCCTTCTGGCATGTCAAGACGACCTTGTCTCTGCGAAGATCTACCTTGAGAACTCGGAATGAGATGACCATGCCTGTCGGATTCAATGTTCCATATTCTCTCTTTGCGATAGAGAAATAGATCGGAAGTGATCCGTAAGTCTTTATCATTTCTCTGAAGCGCGTGAAGTAGTAAGCGCAGTTCTCTGGAATCGGGTACGCATTCTGGTAAACGGAAGAGTGTCCAACTTCAGTGAAGTCTGCGTACATAGGAACTTCGATCTTGATGGCAGTGTCAGATGTCGTGTTCTTGATCTGAATCATTCTGTCGCAGTTCCAGGAGAATGCGATCTTCTCTATACCCTGAGGTTTCTTTTCGATGATGTCGAGAGTGTGGAACATGAAGAGATCTGATAGCTCAGACACCATCTCGTCGTAAATCTTGACGTCGCTGATGACGCGGTTGACTGGAAGAATCGACTTGACAGCCTTGAATGCGAAGTCTGAGAGTTTCTTCATGTCTGACGTGCTTATCTCGGCAGATGTCAGTACGATCGACAAGTGAGACGATAGACGGAAGTCGTCGCCCACTCGTGGATTCGGCTTCAGCTTGTTCGTGGTCGAGTCGGCTACCTCGTACTCAGGAATCATCTCGTGAGTTGGGCCTTCCCATAGCGGAATCAGTCTCGCCTTGATTCCGAGAACACGATAGAGAAGCTCGATCGACTTCGGTGTTCCCTTCCAGCGGTCGATGTATGGAAGGATACTGTAATATCTGCGGTAGATGGTCTCTGCTAGCTCTTCCTTAGTCTGTCTGAGATCCTTGTCCTCGTACTTAGCGAGAACATCAGCTGCCTCTTTCACATCCTCGTAGTTGAACGCTAGCTCGGATCCGTGCTCAGATGCGAAGTTAGTGAGCAGTGGAGCTTCACATGCGTCTGGGTTCTTGAATTCAGAGATTCTGTGGATCTTCTCTAGGATGCCTATGCGGCAGTCTTTGTCGAGCGGCGTGTACATCGTGTTGAGGTATCTCTCGAACAGCTTACAGAGTCCGAAGATTCCCTCGTTCTTCAATACGCCTGGAACGAACGGATCCACGTATAGTTTGCGCTTGTTGTCATCGCACTCGGAAACGAACGGGCCTAGATCTCTCTCTACGTATGTCTTAGCCTGAATCTGCGCCGCTAGATCCTTGTCAAGTTCGAACGAGATAGTCTCGCCGTAGATTGTACAGTTGAGCTCATCGATGTTGCCGTCTAAGTACGCATAAGCCTTGACGTAACCGCTGCGATCAATGCCGTCTACGAGCTGTGTCGCAGAGACGAGCATCGTTCTGCCGTCAATCTCTAGACGGTCTTCCTCTGTAACTCCAGACAGATAGCCGACAGAGCCCTCACGTAGGCCGATCTTGATCTTGAATCCGAAGTCTGCCAACTTGTCGTGATTCGGATTGCTGACTGCGATAGTCGTCTTGCCTATCGTGTTCTCGTCGATAATCATCGAAGCTGGATAAGTGTCCACGAATCCGAGCTCAAGGCGCTTGATCATAGCGAGCAGATCTTCTTCTGTGATATGGTACTTGACGAAGACCTTGTCAAGCGGTCCCTCTAAAGTATTTCCAGCTATATCAAAGAATTTGAAATTTAGCTTGAAATAGCTTATAATCGGGTCATCAATACCACCAGTGCATGCGTTCAGTTCAACCTTCTCTGGATCGATTTCGATATTGACCTTGTACAGAGTCTTGTCAACCGGAGATTGTTGAATCTCAACATAGATTCCGTCAGAGCTTGTCCCTGAAGCTTCCCAATAAGGAGATGTGCCGTCCTTTCTAGTTCTTTTGATCTGAGTGACCCACTCTTGAAGCACTTCTTTCCAAGCAGAAATTTCATAAACGTCGCTATCGATGCCGCTATCGTCCTTGATTAGCATCTCCAACGACCACATTTCGTGAGTGGAATGTCGTCCTGAATGACCTCCTGGGGTCTCGAATGAAGTGAAGTGGCCAGTGTAGCTTAGAAGTTTCGGTGCAACATAATCGAGAACGACGTTCTTCTGAGTGCTATAGACTCTATACTCGCCTGCGCTGCTGTCGAAGTAGATCGTTCCGTCAAGGTCATTCTCATAAGGAGCGCTTGCGTTAGCGAACGAAGGTGCTCCAGAACGACCTTCCTCAGGGAAAGTGTCTGTCGGTGGAAGATTCTGAGTCGGACCGAGTTCAGACTGATTTCGATACGGCGGAGCAGTTGCACCGTCTCTGTGGTTTTCGCTGTCGAACATCCACGTGATGTAGTCAGGATTTATGGCATCAAATAGTCTGAGCTTGCCATCGTACTCTTTTAACACTTCGATCTTCATATCAAAGTATTTATAACATTTCTGAAACTATTATAAATACAACATAGGTTTTCAAAAGTATATCTTAAGTATACAGTACCCATGGAAGGTGGGGAAGGGTTATCCTGAAAAAACCAATAGCCTCGGAAACTGATAGCAAAAGGCTAGATCTTTTGCTGGATTAAAGGAACCAGTCACAGCTTGTAGCAAGACTATAAGTCACGCTGGAAAATCATCAACTAAAGTTGAGTGATTTGCTTCATAGCCGACTACACAAAAAAGAGCACTGCCGAAGGACCAGAACGGCAGTGCTCAAGCCTAGGAAATGACCAAAGAACCTAGGCTATAAGAGTCTGAGCATATTGTCTGGACGACCCTGCTCTTCGTATATTTTGTAGATACGATCGTATTCTTTCATGTGATTTTTCATCGTGCGATATGCGACCAAATAGATAATGACCCAGATGACCGTCTCTATTACCATGCCAGATACGAACTTTCCCGAGTAGAGTGCGAACATAATCGTGTAGAGATCTAGGATCACGACGTAAAAAGCGAACAGAGAGCCCCATTTGAAGGTCTTTTCCTTCTTGCGCTTGCTCTTACGGAAGAACGTATGATCTCCCAAGAGAATCATGAAGAGATACGCTAGGGACATAAACAGCCCTAGATATTGTGTGAACATTAGCGGAATATAGACTTCCTCATTCATATTTTCTTCCTTGTATGGATAATATACTTATTTGTTGCGGTGTTCGTTATTCGTCATCCTAACATTTTTCTTGATTTTAAGATTTCAAAATGTTAGGATGAAGAAAAATGTTATGGTCTAGCCGTTGTACTTCGGAAGTTTCGGCTTTCGGATTCGATCAACGACCTGAACAGAAGATTCGTAAGAGCCAGATCCGTCCCAAGACCACTTGAAGTAAGTATCGCTCTCTACTTCGCAATGGCCAGGACCTGTTGAAGCATAGCCTGGAGTAGCATCACCTCAGTCACGACGGCACTTCTCTTTGGCGAGCTCCCAGTTTTCTTTGGAATATGGAAATGTCTCGATGTGGTCATCGGTGTGGCGGTCGTGGTGGATGTAGACGATAGATTTGCGATTGGCCATTTGATGTCTCCTTGTTGAGGTTTTAGTTAAAGGCTATGTCCACTCAATGTGTTGCTAGTTGGACTTAGCAGACCACCAGGCATCTTGCATTTCACTCAAATCATCCCGAATTTCTAACAACTGTTCATAATAATACTGATATTTGGCGTCCGCTACATCTTCATTGAGTTCAGCTCGTTGTTCAATATAACGTGCAAACTCAATCAGATTATTAGAAATTTCTTTAATTTTTTCTTTTGTCATATCTACTCCTCTGGTTAGTTTTAGACATTTTTGGGCGTTTTATAGGCCAGCAACACTTTGGGTGGACATAGCCTAGTTAAAATTACGCTTCGTAGCCCTGAAGACGAGCCAGGCTGATGAAGTACTGCTTGGTCATCAGATCCCAGTGATTGATGTAGTCTTCGATGCAGTCGACGGCAGTTTCCATGACCTTGTCATGGGGACCATGTGCGGTGAAGAGGACTTCGTCGTTGAGCTCGGTAGCGAGGATCGAAAGAGAGTTGCGGTCTTTGACGAGCTTGCACTTGATCGGACAGACGTCTTTCTTGTTGAGGTCGAAGATAGTGCCGCTCTTCATGGCTTCGAGCTTAGCGATCATGCGGGTCTTTTGGTCTTTCGTGTACTTCATATTGACGGTCCTTGTTAAGAGTTAGATCTTTTGTTGTTTACATAGTAAATATAAGTATTTTCAAGAGAATTCTAAACCCTAAAAACAAGAAAATCTCTGTGGAAATTTCCACAGAGATTTGTAACAGATTTTATATAGTTTTTGTTACGATTTTGCTTCTACGATCATGCCGCAGCTGTTTAGAAGTTCGACTGCTTCGTCGAACTGACGATCAGCGCTATAGCGGTCCATCATGTACTGCTGCTGATCGAACTTCGGTGTATACTTCGGATCGTCTGGGTTTCTGACAGCAGCGTCAATCGCGTCACTGTCAAGATAGAGCTGATAGCCATAGACTATAGCTCCCTGACCGCGACCGTTCTCAGGTTCGACTTTGTACTTCCAGTGCCGATTGTCACTTGCGTTTTTCTCGATGGCTGTGATGACATAAGCCTTTCCGTCTCTCAGATCAGATCTGTGAGTTCCATAGACTACGTCGCCGACTTCGAATCCGTGTTCCTTCTCGAAGTTTCTTCTAGCCCTGTTCTCTAGGTTAGACTTGTTGCTGCTTCTAGCGTTCAGAGCCCTAGAATAGACGACGTAGCGATGAAGAGCCTTTTCAAGCTTATCGAAGTCGATCTCAAGCTTGATGCCTTTGTCAAGCTCGTCAAGAAGACCGTCAAATCTTCTCAATACCGACTTCGCCTCATCTCTCGGCATTTTCTGGATCTTGTTGTAGAACTTTTCACGAACAGCTTCATAGATCCTGTCGGTTAGTCCATCCGCTATATAGTTCTTCAGCGATTCAACATCATCGAAAATCTTATAGAATAGATAATCATCTCCCAGATAGACTCTCACCTCGAGTCCGCCCTTCCAGTTAGGAATTATTCTCACATTGAAGTCACCAACGCTGGTATCGATCTTGAAGTTCAACTTCTCTAGTCTTTTCTGATGAAAATCGTGTACCCATTTCGCCGCTTTAGCAGTTCTAGCGTCCTCTCTCCAGTCTTCGTCTAGACTCTCGCGTCTCATATCTGAAAGCTTTTCCATGATTCCCATGTTAAATTCTCCGTGTTGTGCTTTTCTGATTATTTATATCTGAGCGCTATAAATAAAGAGTAACTAAAGGAGACTCGCTATGAAGTCCATCAGAGAAACTGAAGAGAAAGTCCAAAAGCCAGGTCCAAAGTCCAACAAGATTCTGATCAACAAGGATCTTCTTCCGTCAAAGGGCAAATACTACAAGACCGACCTATTTGCTCGTAAGCTCAGCGCAATCGAGATGAAAGAACTGTCGAAGGTGACCCGTGAGTCCGTCGATCGTGTCTTCAACAGCACAATCGCGTCAGCTATTGACGGGATCGAACTCTCAGACGTTCAGAGAAACGACAAGCTGTGGCTGATCTACTACCTCCGCTCGATCACTTACAACGACATTCCGATGAAGGTTGAGGGTGAGTGCAAGAGCTGCAAGAAGAAGGCTTGGTACGACTACCGTCTCATGAACTTGGACGTCGTATATGCTGAGAAAGAGCTAGAAAAAGAGCTCGTGCTTCCAAACGGAGATACTCTCGAACTCAGATTCCCGACCATCGGAGACGAGATCGAGATCGCTCGCACGAAGAACAACCCAGCATACATCGAGAATATCGACACAGACGTGATGACGGTCGCATCGCACATCAGCTCTATCAACGGAGAGGCAGTGAGCATCTATGAAGCTTACACGTACTTCGCAAGAGGAAAGGGAAGCGCACTGGACTATGCGAAACTCGTATCGCACCTCAAGAAGTTCGCGTTCGGTGCGAGACCTTACGCTAAGTTCCCGTGCTCATGCGGTGAATATGCTGAAGCAGAAGTGCCGCTGACTACTGCCTTCTTCCTCCCAGAGATCTAATTCGTCTTAGACACTACTGGAACTTTCAACGGCTCGATGGCCCAAGTGCCATCGGGCAATTTTTGTTGAACGGTGAGTCCGAACTTCTCATATTCGAACGTCGTCTGGAAAGTGACTACTGAAGCGTCACCGAACTCGAGATCCAAGTTGCTGATTCCAGTCAGAAATGCACGATGGAATGACAGCTTCGCGAACGGCATCTTCGCATTGTCAAGCGAGTACACGTCTATTCGGTCGATGCAGTTGTCTCTAAGAAGAGGTTCTGATCCCTCTTCTCTTCCACCACGCGCTGGAATGCCATATCGTGAACCCTGCGCCCATGCGGCGAAGATGATGTAGTTCATGAACTTAGAGTCCAACGTCCAAGTCACTGTCAGAGTGTTAGTGTCTCTAGCGCCCTGAGGATTCGGATGCTTCTGAACCTCATGCTGCCAATACGAGTGTAGCAGCTTGAGCGTTATGTTCGGAAGCTGGACGGACTTGACCGAGGTAGAGAATGTAGCCAAATCGAGCTCGTCATCTGGAATGATCGTCAGGTTTGGAATGTTGCTCATCACTAGCTCATATTTGTTCTTAGTGAATAAGTTGACGTTTTTGTTCATCGTTTCTGACATGTTTATCCTCAGTCAAATTGTAAATTTCCGTAAATGTACCCAGTGAAAGTGCCAGGGTAGAGATCAGTGTTCCTTCTGATTTCTCCAGTGTACTGGTACCAGATGAACGAAGATCGAGATGCGGTCTGTTTCACGAATCGTCCAACGAGTTCCCATACATCTTTGCACTTGTTGAACTTTCCGCCCTTCATGATCGTCATCACTTTCGATCCAGCATCCTTCCAGTCTTTCAGGAACTTCTGCTCGGTGAACTTGTTGCCCGTCGTCAGGTAGAACGAAGGAGTTCCGATCAATACTTCGGACGTGTAGAACATGGGCGTAGAGAATCCTACGTTTGGAGGAGAATCTTTCAGGATCGTTAGATATGGCGCGATCGTCAGTTTAGAGCGCAATAGAGCACGTCCTATGAGCTCGAAGTAGTTCTCCCAAAATGACCCATCGCCATTCCTGCACTTAGCTGCAACGGCGTCGTAATCGCCCTCTGTGGCCATTCCTGGCACATAAGCGACAATACCGCCGCAGCTAGGTCCAGAATTAGGAGGATATAGATAGGGAATTGGAGCGGCTGGAGGGAATTCGATCATTCCAGTCACTCCGAACTGTGGCGCGAACTGATTGTTCAGGAGACTCGTCGAGATGTAGTCGTTTATGCTATTGACGAGACGGTTTCTCGTCCATTCATAACTCGGCTTAGGATCGCAGAGATTCTCCAAAGTTATCTTGCCAAAGTTCACTATATCCTCCAGATCGGCTTATTCGACTGTGTACTTAGTCACCTTCGGTTCTGGGATCTTTGCGAGAGGAACATTCACGATCAATAGTCCGTTCTGAACCTTCGGCTTGATCTGAGAGAGATCATACTTAGTCTCGACGCTGATCTCGAGTCTGAGATGACCGCTCTTGATTCTCTCTTCGATGTACTTGCGCTTCTTGTCGCTCTTTTCGTCCTTGACTTCGATGACGAGCATAGGGAGAGTCTCTGTTTCCTTAGAAGACACAGAAACGTCGTCCTTGGTCTTGCCAACGACTGCGACTTCGTATGTGATTGAGCCGTCCTCTTCCTCTACGACATTGTAGGGCCAGTGACAGTTAGATTCGAATTCCGACTTGATTGCCTTCTCAAACGGAGTAGGTCTGTAATAGTCGAAATGATTGAGAGCGTTCTGAAGTTGATCGGCCAGAGAAAGGCCGTTGTTTAGGATTCCATCCATGATTTTATTCCTTGTGCAGTTTGCACGGATATGGACGATTAGCTGATCCTAGGCAGTCTGCTTCGGGTGCATACAAAAAGAAGCGCCTCAAGTGGAGAAGCGCTTCTTATTGCTTCGTCCAGATTATTTATATCTGGACTGTCTCTCTCTGTTAAGTGTATTCAGAGGTTCTTTCGGCACAGAGCTCATAGTTCGGAGTTACGCCGTAGTGTTCCTTCAACAGAGCCGATGCGGCCGAGCAGAAAATGTACTTCCGAGCTTGGAAGCCCCAGTAGTACAGAGACTGAAGTTCGTGCTGCGTCATCCCTTGGATGGACTCCCGAGCCTGACGGTAGGTCTTCTGCTCTACCATGTTGCGGATTTCGTCGTTACTGAAGAACTTTCGTTCGTTTCCAGTGTCGACGAGGAAGTTGATCTCTTCGCAAGGCATTTGATACCTCCATCCGATTAGAGCGCCTGCGGAGCGGGACGAACATTATCGGGATAGAAGTACGAGATGCGGATATCTTCCAGACGGCAGTACTGGCGAGTGAGCCAGTAGTAGAGTTCGCCTTCCGGAACCCACTTGAACTTCACATACTTCGGAATGCGAAGATTGCTACTCTTGTCGTAGCGGGTGAGTGAGCTCGTGGAGAAGCTCATCGGAAGCTGTTCATCCAAGACAACTTCGGTGCGGTAGTTGACCTTGTCGTCATCTACGCGCTGGATGTACTGAAGCGCATGCTTGTTGCGTGCAACTTCATCGATTTCACGACCAGTGAGCTGAACGAACAGCTTCTTTACGGCGTCTGCCGGATTTTCGGCGGTCATGAGGTCGCTGGGCAGCACCCAGTCGTTGTGACCAGCGGTCTTGGAGGTGGTAGGAAGAGCAATGAGAACATTGCCGTTGGAGGAGATCTTGAGGTTATAACGTGCGATTGCCATCGTTATGTGTTCCTTAAGTTGTGAATAAGAAGCGGCGCCAAGTTAAGTCTGACGCCACTTCGTTATTCGGTGTAACAAATTAGATAATGGTCTTGCCATCAACCTTCATGGAAATGATGTTTTCGATGTCGATGGAGACCGGGACGAGACCGTTAGCCTCTTCGTTGATGTGACGAGCGGGCTTGAGGTATGCGGAGTAGGATTCCTTTTCGTCCCACTTCTTGCCGTTGAGGAGGAAGTGAGAGCGAGACTTGTGATCCTTGTCGGTATAGATGCGGAGGCAGATCTTGCCGGTTTCCTCGTTCTGAGCGAGGATTCCTTCGTAACCTTCTACCCAGTGGTAGTTGCTGTTACGTTCGCGTTTTACTTCCTTTTCGTGGCCAGCGTTCTTGGCGTAGAGTTCCTTGAAGTCGTAGCCGTTGCCAGCGTAAGAATCGAACTCGGTGATCTTGACCATGTTGTCGATATTCAGACCTTCGTTGAGCAGAGCTTCCTTGGTGCAGGCAGATTTGCGGAACGGATGACCAGCCTTAGCAGTGGTGATCTGGATGTTGTGGCGGCCGAAGAGGGCGGAGAAGAGTTCGGTTTTGATCATTTTTGATGTCCTTGATAGGAGGTTAAGTTCTTTTACATAGTTAATATAGGTATTTCGGCAGAGTTTGTAAACCCTTTTTCTCGAAAAAACTTAAAAAAGTCAATTATTTTTGAGAAAATTCAAGAATTTCTCCGTTCGACAGGGTCTCTGCATTAAATAACTTAGTCTTCAGGATGTCGACCATGTCGTAGCACTTGATCGTCTTCATCTTTCCCTTTCCTGGTATCTGGAACAGGCGAAGCTCGTTGATCTTCAGGTCCGTGTGTTTCTCCACGATGTACTTGTAGAGACTCAGCTGTAGGCTGTACTCGGACACATTAGTGTTCGGAAATGCTCCAAACGGCTCTTTCATCTTCTGAGATCCAGAGCTTACAGAGAACTGCTTAGAAGTCTTCCAGTCAAGAATGTCGATCGTGTCCGTGCGCTTGTTGTAAGCAACGAAGTCGATAGTTCCAGATAGACCGAGAGCTGAGTCGTTTACGATGACTTCGTTCGCGATCGGCTCGTACACGTTCTTCATCTTCTCGTACAAGTCGACGCAGATTCCCTTGCGGTACTCAAAATCTTCTATCATTCCAGGAAACTTGCTCATAGCATCGTAGTCGGGCTTATTCTCGTCCTGTTTCCACAGATGCTCCATCACAGCGTGCACTTCGGTGCCTAGACAGCGTGCGTAAGCGCCTTTCTGTTCCCACTCATCCAACACTTCATTGACTGGTCTTGCGTCACGTAGAGCGCATTTAAGAGCCATTCTGCACTTGTCGAACGGAATAGCGAACTTGCCGACGAAAGTGGTCACTGATGTATAGACAGTGCCCTTAGAGTCGCTGTACTTGTGAGCGATCGGTTCGATCGAGATGTCGTTGAACTTCTTTAGTTCTTCTTTTGCGAATTCTATGCTGGTAGACGCCATATTAGTTCCTTCTTGCCAGCGATCATTCTGATGATTTCACGCTGAGTCAAGTCACCATTGAGATGGTGAATGTTGTTGAAGTTGATGTGTCGAGTTACCTCGTAAGTGAACTGATATCCGAGCTTCTTGTAAGCTTCGGCTGCGATCTTGTTCGCGTTCAGTTCGATCAAAGAAGTGTTTCCGTAGAGCATCTCCACGTTCTTCTGGTCACGATGCGCAAGCTCATGGAGAATCTTGAAAACATCAAGAAAGCGCGTAACCCTCTCGAAGTTTAGCGTTATCTTGTCCGTGTACGGATCATAGCAGCACTGCTTGCCGTAGTCAGCGTCCTTGATGTCGAATTCTCTGTAAGCCTTCGCGACTCTATTTGCTGAATCTTCTAACGAACTCATGATTAGTTATTACTCCATCCCTAGTTGAATATCGGAAGTGAATTGATAGGATGTGCGGATCGTCTGTCTGACCCAGATCCGCAGTTGATCTGTCGATTATTATGCTCAGAGCATTTTCGATATCCTGATAGATACGATTTCTGATCTCTTCCTGATCCACGTTCTTCTGGAACAGGATCTGGTAGAGAGGACTTCCGAACTGGAGGTTGAAGAGTCTCTCGCCTGGAATCGTCAGAAGGTAGTTCTCCAAAGCCTGATCCATAGCATGAGTACCCTTGCACTCATACTCGTTCTTGTCGTTGAAGAGACTTACGTCGTAATAGCCCGAGTCTATTTTGTCGCCAATTCTCTTAAAGTCTGGAGATTTCGTTATGTCTAGCATATAGCTTATTTATCAAGAAAAAGACCCGCCGTGGTTAGGCGGGTCGTTGCGGAGGTTCGATATGGACTGATTAGATTCTAGTCGTGGATTCCACCGGTGTGATCGTTCCAGTGTTTCTGTTGAGGATGAGTGTGACCTCGATTCTCTCGATAGATTCAGCAGGTTCGAAGCTGATGTTCACGTAGACCAAGTGCGTATCCTTCTGATCCGGAATGACCTTGACTTCTCGCTTGAGAATGCCCTGACCAGACTGAATTCTTCCGAGGAAGGTGTCAACGGCAGTCTTCATCGAAGATCTGTTCGTTGTGGTGTTCTTCTGGTAGAGGTACGGGATCAACTTGCTCTCGAGGCGCTTCTCGATGAAGTTGCAGAGCTTACGGATGTCGATTCTGTTGAGAGCGGACTCCTTCTTCAACATCGTCTTCTGGCCCATGATGACTTCGCCGTATGCCGGGAAGTACATAGAGCTGTTGACGTGGATAGAGTAGAGCTGACCGAACTCGTCATCTTCTAGACGCACCATCGGATGATCAGAGTATCTGATGCGGCCGTTTGCGACGCCTGCAGGAGCCATCCACGGCTTGTCGAAGTTGTCGACGTAGCAGCATGCGACAGCAGCAGCCACAGATCTCGGCAGCATCACCCATGTTGAGGTGAACGGATCGAAGTAAGAGTCGTAGTCGTCATAGCCTGCGACGTAAGAGCCGTCAGCGAAGCTGAACATCTTACCTTCGGAGAGCTTGAGACGGATCGTCTTAGCTTCCTTAGAAGTACACTGGATGATACCGAGGTCCATCTTTCTCGCCATAGCGATCTGGCCGATGCGGTTCATCATAGCCATGTACTTCTGCTTACCAGAGAATGTCTCGACCGGTTCCACGTTGAAGAGGTAGTCGAAGTAAGCCTTCTTTCTGTTCTTGTACAGATCAAGAGCCTTCGTCTTCTCCTTCACGTTGTTGAGCTTAGAGTTGGTACCGCCAGTCATCTGGTAGATTGACCAGGTCATAGCAGGCATCTCATACTGTCCCTTGTAGTTGACAGAAGCTTCAACGGACTTCTTAGACACGTAGATGAACTGAGAGTTGCCGTTGATCACGTAAGGAGCCCATAGGCTGTTGCCATTCTCATCCTTAGCGTTCGGGTCGTTAGAAACGAGGAATGTCTCTACCGGTGAGCTCGTGAGAGCATCGAGTCCGAAGCCCCAGACAGCCTGTGTCTTAGAAGGAGCCTTTGCGTACACGTTGATACGATAGACCTTCTTCCAAGTCAAGTTGAGCGGGTTAGAGCGGTAATCGAGACCACCAGACTCTGGATCGTTGATCTTGTCTTCATCGTCGTAACGATAGAGCCAAGAGAATGCGTTCTGGTGATAGAGAGCTGGGATCAAAGCAGCTTCCGGAGTGATGATCGAGATACCGATGTCGTTACCGAACTCGCCAGGACCGATTGCGCCGATGACGAGCTGATCTGTCTTCTTAGACTGGTACATCTCAATGTCGCCGTTACCTGGCTCGCCATCGTTCTTGCAAGCAGGTGTGTAACCGTCCTTCCATCTTCCAGTAGGATCTGAGAAGACTTCCGTAGAAGAGATAGCGTAAAGCTGACCGATGTCCGGATCGTTGTCTAGACCGACCTGCCACGGCTTGATCACGCCACCTGGAACTCCAACGCCGTAGTTAGCGACGGTGACGAACTTCTTGGTAGATAGATCACGATAGAGCATCCAAGTGTTTGCATACTCGATAGCAGCCTTGTCATGATTTGTGATTCCGAGTGTCGGATTTGGATTCTGCTCAGAATATAGAGCCTCGTCAACTACGATCAGCGCATACTGAACGAGTCGTTCGTCATCCTTTGCGAGCTTGTACTCAAGGATGCGATACTTGTCATTTGCGATGTCGGATACGTCTACGCCATAGTCAGATGCGACCTCTTCGATAATAGAGCTATTATCTTTATCTGTCGTCTTGATGACCTTCGGATATGTAGAATCCATTGTGACGAGCATGTATTTGCTGTCTGCTGTGCCATACTCTGTGAACTTAATGCCGTGAACATCGGTTCTTCCGCTTGTCCAGTCCGTCTTCTCGATGACGAAAGTCTTCGTAAGTCCGTCGTCCCAGTCGACTAGATCGACCTTGACAACCTCGAAGCCGTCATTGTCTGGAGTAGTCGGATCGTTTAGAGACTGAGTGTAGCTCTTAGCCTTGTTCAAAGATGCGTCGTAAAGTGCAGAGAATGACGCAGCAGCCTTGGCCTGATCCGGAACATAGAGAATGATGTTGATCTCTCTGCTGTCCAAGCTAACGCTAGCTGGGATATGGATCACAGTAGCGAGGTAATCTGTATTGTTGTCGACGATCTTGTCGTTTGCGATCTGGTAGTAATACAGAGATCCGCGAAGATCCGTAGTATTGCTCTTCTCAGTCATGCTCTCAGAGAGCTTTGCTGTCGGCATAGCGAACAGGGTCGGCTGAACGATCTGAACACCGTCTTCGTTCTTAGTGTAGACGATGTAAGCAGTTCCTTCTACTACGCCATATTCCTTGTTCTCGGAATCCGTGCCGAGATCACGATAGATGTAGAGATTTTCCTGGAGATTTCCAGAGAACTTCTGATACACATCCTTGATCACGATACGCTTAGAAGCGCCGATGAACTGATAGGTTGCACTGTTCTTTGTGTAAGGCTTGAAACCTGCGCTCTCTGCGATCTGCGGGTTGTAGTAGTTGCTAGCGCTTGAATCAGTGATGTCGATATCCGTGATCAACTTGATCTGATTCTCGATGTTGTTGTCGACGAAACGGACGTTTTCGACGTTCTGCTCGTGATTCTTGTCAGTAGAGCCCTCATAAGGGTACTGGATCTGAGCGTAGCCTTCATCGCCCTGAGTAGCTCTCACAGCGAGAAGCTGGGTAGCGCCACCGCCTTCGAAATAGACCTGAGCCGCGAAGTGGCCAAACTGATTCGGGTTGTCAGGAGTGCCGAAGTACTCGTGGAACTTGTCAATAGTCGTGCAGAGAACGCGCTGGTTCGGATAGCCTCTGTTGGCGTTGATAACGATAGCGCCAATTCCATCGCCTGGTTCCGCATTTGGTCTCACGGTATTGTCGATTTCAGAGAAACCAACGCCCGGAGTTGTCCATTTTGTAGCCATATTGAAATTCTCCTAGTATAATAGCTTTCGTGACTGACATTTCGAGGGCCAGTCAATCTTTCTAAGTTATTTATACTAACTGTTGCAACGAAAATGTTGATAGTTGATTAGTTCATACTAACTTGGAGATGGGCAAAACTGTCGATTTTTGCTTAAATTTCTGCTCTACGTAGTATTTTGAGCGCTCTAGCCAGTGGTCATAGAGGTAGTTCGAGTGAACTTTGCCTCTCTTCGACTTGTACCGCATGTCGTCGATGATGTCGTAAATGATCACTTTCGACTTCTCTGGATGCTTTCTGAGGCCACGGCCGATGGACTGGAGGACCTTGATCTTGGACTTCGAGTCTGCGAACAGGATGATCTCGTGAATCTTCTTGATGTTGACGCCAGTTGACATGGTGCCGTAAGTCGCCACGATGATCAAGCCGTCAGACTCTTCTGCGGAGATTCTGATGAATTCACGCTCAGCTGACTTCACTGATCCAGTGATCTTGACGACTTTTCGATCTTTCGCGTGCTCCTTCAGGTAGTCGATCGTAGCTTCTAGATGGTCGACGTGATTGCACAGAATGAGCATGTTGTGATTCAAGTCGGTCTTTCTCAGGATGATGTCGAGGATATGCATGCGGTCCTCGTACTCTTCAGTGAGTCTAACCTCTTCGGGATACGTTCTCTCCTGATTTTCCTTGATGAAGTCGATCGGGTACTGCAGGAACAGGTTAGCGACGATGATGTCGGTCAAGAAACCTCGGCTGATCAACTCTTCTGAACTGATCTTGTAGAGCGTCTTTCCTAGAACGGACTTCACGTCATACTTCTCGACTGCCGAAGTCGGCAGCGTACCGGTCGTACCGATCTTGAAGTCTGCGTTGATGCAAAACTGAACCATCGTCGATACACGAACACCTCTGAGACCATGGGCCTCGTCGATTATGACTGCGTTCACGTCCTCGAAGTAGTCGGCTGACTGCTTCATCAACGACTGCCATGTCGTGATCAGGATCGTCTTGTGGTAAGTAGGAACGTGATCCTTGTCTTGGAGTTCGCACCACTTGTCCAGGTTGGACCATCCGTAGTCTTCGAAGTCCTTGTACATCTGAGTCACTAGCATGATGGACGGAACGATCAAAAGCATCTTCTTGTAGCCGCGTTCCATCATCAAGTTGCGCATGATGAGGTAGATCATTAGCGACTTACCAGAGGAAGTGCAGCACTCTAGAATGCCACGCTTTCCGTTCAGAGCAGCGAATGCAGAGTCAAGCTGATAGTCTCTAGGCTGGTATTTCGATCCAGCCATGATCTGCTTGCAGTTTGCTTCGAATTTCTCTCTGGACAGCCATTCTACTGGCTCTTTTTCGTAGTTCTCGAACTTGAGCTCGTACTTCTTGTTGTCGCACCACTTGATCAGCTCATCTACGAGTCCGATAGGGAACTTATGGGTCGTAGTCTTGAAGAAGTGAGTCTTTCCGTCCCAAGTGTGATTCTGGTAAGCGGGTACGAACTGATATCCGTCCTTGTGGATAGCGAAAGCATTGTCCAGCTCGAATAGAATATCTCCGTCATTGACCTGAATAAAGAAGTGAGTCTCGTTGATCTTAGTTGCAGTTATTCGTCCCATTTTACTTACCTTCAGTTTCTGTATTTATTTCCATTCTTCTGGAGTGAAACGATCCGAGAACGACTTGTAATAGTGCCAACGAGCACGCTCATCCGCTATCACTCTTCTCGCTTGTTCGTCCGATGAGAATCTCGTCACTCGACCGTCATAGTTCGTGACTGATCCAGTTATGTGACCCACGACATATCTCTTAAGCTTCTTGTTCCAAACGAGCGGCCGAGTCGCTGCTACGATTGGACCGGTTCTCAGAATGAGAGAGTTTGTAAAGTTCTTTAGCTTTGATATGTCGATCTTGACATAGTTTGGACTTTCCATTTCATTCACCACCACCAGATACCTCCGACTATCAGGAAAGCGATAAGCCACAATACGATCGATGCCATTATCGCCCAAGAACGATTGGATCCAAGGTACGCTGGCGTTCCGTCGCAGGATATGATCCAAGCGAGAAGGAGTGCAGCTATGATTCCCAGAATTATCACTGGAGTTGTAAGTGTCAATGTGATCATAATTACCTCAGGAACTTCTTTTTAGCCTTCGTCATCTTGTACTCGATATAGTCTTTTCTCGACTCTGCCCAGCCTATGCACTCGAACAGAGCGTGGAAGTTAGACATGAAGAACTTCTCGAAAGTCGTATCGTAGTCGATCTCGAACATTTGGTCAAATTCCTTCGGCCACTTCTCGAAAGCCATCTGGTCGAAGCCGTATTTGTTTCGCGGATAGAGGAATATGTGCTTAGCCTTAGATCCACGCTGGAGCGTGTCGTATCCTAGCTTCTCTCTCGCGTTTACGTAGTTGAAGTTGACGCCTATCTTTGCGCAGTAGTGAATGTGGTCCGGATAGGTGAGGCCGTTCTTGACGTACCAGTCGATTTCGTGGTCCATCACAGACAGGTCGCCGATAGTTCTGGACGCCGAGATGTCCTCTGGCTTGGACGCCTTGAATTTCAAGTAAGCGTCCTGAATCTGTCTCGTCGTCTCTTCTTTGCTCTGTCCGAGTAGAACGTCCGCAGTGATCTTGACGGCGTATTCCTGACAGAATACCGGGAACTCTGCCTTCTTTAGAATTAGACCCTGAATCTTCAAGTGCTTGTGCGGATCTTCCTCGTATCCGAAGAACTTGCCGTCCTTGTCGACGACGGATCCGAGATACATCTTCTTTCCGTAAGAGATGAAGTTCGAGAACATGTTCTCACGAGTGAAGATGATGCGGTTGTGCATCTTGTTCTTCTCGGCCTTCGCGTCTAGAATTCTCTTCCAGAACCAGTTCATCTGCTTCTCCATGCAGTAGAACCATTCCATGTCGTCCATGTACGGGAAGAGGTTGATCTTGTGTTCGTCGAAGCAGTAGTAGTTGGAGTCTGTGTCGACCTGAACGACGACAGACTCGCGATCCACGAACTTGACTGGCTTCTCGATCACGTTCACGTTGTCGATTGGACGACCGTTGATCTTAGCGTTGCGCTGAAGATCGAAACCGGAAATTGTAGAGTCGTCTGGATGCTTGAAGTTGGCCTTGAGCTCTTCCATGATAGTCTCTTCGCCAGTGAATCTTGCGCCGCCGTCGTGGACTCCCAACTGCATCTTGAGCTTCTTTCCGTCCATCTCGACTTCAATTTCGTCGCCAGGCTTGTAGTAGTGGCAGTCGCCGTCGTAGACCACGTTGATGATGCGTTCGGACGTGATCTTCTTGATAGGATTGAGAAGAGCCTTCTGTGTGAGGTCGTTCACGAAAATCGTTACAGCTGCGCCGCCGATAGTATTGGCAGTCGTTACGTCCTTCGCGAGAATCTTGCCCTGATCCGTTTCGACTTCGTCTTCCTTCTTGTACCACTTGGTGTTGATCTTGATGACTGGGAAGAAGTCCATCGAATCTTTGAGGATATACTTGGAACGATAGTAGCGGTCCGTGTTGTCCTTGAGATAGCGGATGGTGACTCGAGCGCAACGAGTGATGGAGCGGGCGCAGTCGATGTTGAAGAGGTGGAACTGCGGGAACAGGCAAGCGCCGTATAGAGAGTTGATGAGCTTCTTACGGGTGAGCTGCAGCGTGCGGTAGCGGTCGGCAGCGATCTTGTCGCCAGCCTTCTCGGCGTCCTGCATGAGCAGCTTGAACTTGAGACGTTCGTCGAAGATCTTTGACACGACAGACGGCAGAATAGCAGTGTCGTTGTTGATGAATCCGACTCCGTTGACTTCAGAGCGGATGACCTTTCCGGAATCGATGTCCTCTTGGCTCGGCTTGATGACGCGAGTCTCGGGAGAGATGTTGTACATGATGATGTGATTCGGATAGGACGACGTGATGTCTCCGCTCATGTTGTGCTGGTAGCGTCCAGGATCCGCGTAGCAGTAGCCTGCCTTCACAGCGTAAGGCTCGAACGAAGTCGGAGACTCCGGCGTGCAGTTCTGATACTCGATGATGCCGTTTCCGAGATCCTTCTTGAAGTAGCCCTCGTCGTGCCACCAGTCTGCTGGCTTCTCGTATCTGTCGTTGTAGACCTGATTCTGCGCATGAAGAAACTTCATGATGTAGCCGTCGTGTGCGGCCGTCATCGCGAAGACAGAGTCAAGTGTGATAAGAGCTTCATTGGCGTATGCGATAGTCGTCGGCCACAGACGCTTTTTCTCTTCGATCTTCACCATCAGGCGCACGTCTTGGACGTTATACTCGACATAGGTCGTATAGTCCTTGATGTAGTGCTCGGTGAGACCATATTCTAGCTTGACCTTTCCTTCGCCAGTTTCTTTCTTGCCGATATAGTCCAACTTCCAAGACGGCGAGTTCTTCACGAAGCCGATGAACTTGTAGAGCGCCAGATAGTCGATCATGTAGAGGCCTGGAGACGAGAAGTGATATCCCGTTACTTTACCCTTGTCGTCAGTGATCGGTCGCTTCTGAGGAGGAAGTTTGAGCGGAGAAAGCAGACGAGTGTAATCGAGCTTGACGCCGTTCTCTCGCTGGATCTTCTGCATACGGCCGATGATATACGCATCATCGAACTTCTCTGAGTTCCAGCCAGTCAGAATATCGAACTTCTGCTGCCAGAACCAGACGTAAAAGTCCTTCATCATCTCTAGTTCGGACTCGAACCATTTGTAGTTGGTCACGTCGGGAGAGTTGCCCTCATACGGCTCCAGACCCCAAGTGAAAGTCTCGCCAGCGACCGTCGAGTAGACAGTGATCAGGTTGATCGGATAGTTAGCTTCCTCGGGGTTCGGGAACTCCTGATTTATGAAGCAGCTGTCGTAGTATTTGCGCCACTCGTTTCGAACGATGTCCCAGATTTCCCACTTTTTCGTCTTGCAAGTGTGCTCGAACTGATACAGAGTCATCGTCTCTTCGTGGCCGTCCTCGATCAAGCGAAGCTTCACTTCCTTGTTGAGGTAGTAGCGTCTCGAAGTCTGCGTTTCAATATCGTAGAAGGCGATGCGGTAGTCCTTGTACTCTTCATAGTTCAGTTCTGCGGTGTCGTATTTCTCGTGAATGTATTTTACGGGAGGTTTGAGGTCGGACTCAGCGAGGCGCATCTTTTTCGCCATCACGCGATAGATCTGGTAGTCCTCTTTCGTCTTGCAGACGACTTCTTTCATCGGGACGCCGAAGCAGTCTCGAATTGGACTCTGGCCCGAGGAATCTGGCATAAAATACTTGAACGTGTACGGATGCTTGACATATTCGGTTGAACCGACTTCACGTTCGTAGATTGAATTTGACTCACGGTCGTAATAGACGTTTTTGTACATAAATTCTCGTTTTAGCGCTTTTCGATAGTTAATTTAGAAACTATTTGCGGAAAGAATTTTCGAGTTTATGGTTTAGATTTCTCACGAAAATACCTATATTAGTCATGTAAACTTAACAAAAAGGACCAAACAATGAAATATCTCGCCGAAACTACTCAGGACGTCTATGAAATTTTCATCAACGGAGTAAACGCTATCTTTCCCAAGATCGACCTCACTAAGTCGCTCATGAGCGAGAATCTGGTCGTCGAGATAGTTGCTAGCTTCGGTGAAGAGGAGAGCCAATACTACGAAAAAGTAGCATTCAAGACCGTAAAGAAACCCGAGCTGCGCGGCATCATTCTTCACGAAACCGACAGTATGACCGCAGGTCCGAGACGAGTAAACGATGTCGAGGATTTCTTCATGCATCTCACGAACATGCGCTCGACCTACAAGAAGATCGCTGTCAAGATCGGCAGTGAGTTCGACATCTAAGGAGCAAACTATGGGACCAGACGGAATCGAGATAGAAGTCGAACGCAGCGAGGAAGAGATCCGCGCGGACAAGGCTTACAACGTGAAGGAGTACTTCGAGTCAAAGAAGAGCGGAACTGACTTCACGCCGATAGAAGTGAAGACTACGAAGAGAGTCCCGCTAGTACGCGAGACCAGACGTTCTTTCGACCGGGTCGAACGCTACATCAAATACAAAGACCTGCACATCGAGGACGTGAGCGAGAAATTCGAACACGTCAAGATGCTCATGGACATTTTCATGAGGTAAGCTATGGACTACAGCGAACAGTATGACTACTTGAAGTCGAAGGGCTGCACGTTCAAGTGGGACGAAGCGAATCCGTCTTGGTCCTTCAGCCGTGGTCACATCATGTACAAGGGATCTGAGATCGGAACTCTCGAAAAAGACTACTCTTGGATCAGCGACTCAGAGGGAAACTGCTGGCAGTTCTCGTACATAGGACTCTACGCTCACCAAGACTTCAAGTCCAAAGTCGATACGACTCTCCTCGTCATAGACTCTGGTATGCCCTTGGAAATGGCCAAGGAAAAGATAAAGAGGAGAGACGCTATTCACTCCTACTTCGAAAACAGGAAAGAGAGGAGAAGGTAAAGCCTCTCCTCTTTTTTTTGCGTGCTCTTCCTTTGTTGAAGAATTATTTCTTTTAGTTTCTGACGAGCTTTATTCCTTCGCTTTCTAGCAGTTTCTTAGCTGCATAGATAGTCATAGAGCTCTCGCCGATTGTTCCTTGTCTGGACAGAGTTCCGCTCAGTCCCAAGAAAGGAGAATCAGTGACTAGCAGTTGATCGACTTCTGTGTTTACACCGTTTGCGATGTCTCTCGCAGCATCTCTAGCTGCACTCTTAGCTGGACCTTCTAGCTTATCAGCTTCGCTCTCGCTCTTCTCTTCGTCAAAAGTGCAATGCAGTCTGAAGAGAATAGCGTCGTTATCGCTATTGGCCCACTGAATGTCTCCAAGTCTGAAGCTGTAGCCGTCAACGTCGTATGTTCTTCCGTTTAGCTCTCTAGAAACTCTCTTCAGCTCTCTAACATCTAACTGGTCTCTGAACTTGATCTGAGCAGAGTATGTGACGCCAGAATAGTAGTTGATCAGACTCTTATTCGATCCGACCGCGATTTCGTCAACGTCCAAGAAGATCTCGTTCTTTTCCCAGCGATCGTACTTAGCCTCTTCTTTCTGCCAAACTGGCTTTATCTTAGAGAACAGCTTTCTAGCAGCGACATTGACTCTAGATCTGACTCCGGATGCTTTCCAGTACATCTGATAGTCCTCGTTGTCGGATTCGAAGTATGAGTATTGGAATTCGACGCCATCGATGACATAGCTCTTTCCGAATTGAGATTCAATAGTCGATTTGAACTTTCGGCCATCAGAAGGATTCTCGAATCCTATCATGTTACCTATGCATATTTCGTATTTTGCCATTTAAAACTCCTTAATGATTAGAATTTAAGTATGTTATTTATATCTAGAAAAGAATTTAAGTATGTTATTTATATCTAGAAAACCTTCATCTCATATTTTGCGCATAAACGTCAGTTTTAGAGCGTTTTACGGCTCACCGGTATAGTTACTATGGTACAAGCTTAAAACGTCTTAAAACCGCCTCAAAACCGCATTTATGACGATTTGCGGGTACAAAAGAAGCGCTGGTCGAAAGACTGGCGCTTCCTGGAGACAACAAACTTTAAGTAAGTTGCGTTAGACGCCCATCTCCTTGATGAACTGGCGGAACTTCTGGATCTCGTCGAGAGCGCCCTTGATGTAAGCCTTCTCAGAAGCGAGAGCAGAGCCCTGGAGTCCGTCAGGAATCTTGTAAGCCTTGATGTCGTTCTCTTCAATCTCGAGGCGCTGCTTGAGCTTGCGCATAGACTGAATGATGAAGTCGTTGCTGTCGATGGTTGCGTCAGTAGAGTTAGTGATCATATATGATTCTCCTTGTAGAGTTTCTTGAAATTTAAGTATTTATTCAGTGTGCCGATTTCGTCCAGCCATCACTCAAGATCTTCGCTTGTCGAAGTAGCCTGACACGTTCTTTTTTCTCAAAGATCTGTATAGTTTTTCGTATTCTCTATCCAGTATCGTTTGCGCTTCATCCTCCCAGCCAGCGTTAAGATGGCCAGTGCTTGGATTTGTGACTCGATCAGCTATCTCGTGTTCTATCTCTCGCTCTTCCGGACGTGGCAAATCTATTCCGTTAGCCTTCTCCCACTTTCTGATCAAATAGCATACTTGTTCTCGAGAACGTCCGAGAATGTTATCTCTCATGACTTTAGCGTTATATGCCTCTCCATACTTCTTCTCGAACTTTTCTTCTGCAGCAGTCTTATCTGATTCATAATTACTACTAGCCGTCTCGTAGCTCTCTTTTCCGAGTTCTGTTAACGCATATTTACGTTCTTCATCCCAGTTCAGAATTCCAGCCTTTACCATTCTCTGGAGAGGAGACCATAGATCATGACGGCCCGATGTCTCTATTTTAAGAGCTTTTTGGATCTCGCCTTTGGTCTTTCCTTCCGGATGTTCGATTAAGTACTCAGCTACTCTGTACCATAGGGTTCGCCTGACGGTCTTGGGACGAATGTTGTTGTCTGCCCAATACGAATGACTGAAATAATTCTGTTCTTCGTCGAAGTCAGACACTGGGCCGACTTCCCATGCCGAGTCGTAGGTATTCTTCTCGTCGACTCTAGCGATCTTGATGTTGCTCTCGGCTAGAATCTTCTTTGCCGTGATAATGTTCATAATTGTTTACATTCCTTGTGTTAGTCGCATAGAAGCTTGGGGCCTCTAGCTTCCTTGAGGTAGTAGGTCACGTCTTCGCCTGCGCTCTCGATCTTCTCGACTTCCAGGTTGAGCTGTGCGAGCTTAGAGTCCAGACGACCAGAGATGACGAGATCTTCGTTGAGCGAAGATCCGACTAGCGGATTTGATACTTTTCCAGTGATAACGAATCGAGTCATAGTTGATTCTCCTTGTTGAGTTTATTTATAGAGCAAATTTTATAACACTTTATTTGCGAACCATATATTGGAGAAAGAAAGAGGAGATATGTTGTAAAGTCTTATAAAATTTTCTTTACAATTATTCATTCATAGAGCTCACTTCGTTCGCTTTTTAGTGTAAAGTTTCATTTACAGAATTTTGTCACATTTTAATCTGGACAAAATATATTCAAGAGGAAAGAAATGGGAACAACACGTTTGATTAAAATGTGACAAAATCACATTCAAATCAAACGCTATTTTGCTCACTTCGTTCGCCATCTTTAACCTTCTCTAACCGACTTTATCTTTATTTTCATCTTCGAGGCTAAGTTTCTTATGTATGAGGTGATCTCACTTGACGGGATCAAGTATTGTCCCTTCTCGTTTTGCGGGTACCTCGTGAAGTCGAACTTCGTCTTTCCCTTGTCGGATCGCTCCGCTCTCTTCTCGTTCTGGATGACGATGTCGAATCCAGCTTCCTCGTGGAGGTACTTCTTCACTGTCTTGATGGAGACTTTGTACTTCCTCAGAACTTCTCTGAGCTGTTTTCGGTCTTGGAATGCGATCGTCCAGTCGTCGTACGCGAACTCGTCTTTGAGCCGCATCATGAGATCCCAAGTGTAGTTCTGGGTCCTGTACGTGCGGATCTTCGCTTGAGAGTCTGCTTCGATCTCGGGCCAAGACTTTCCCTCGAGAGCGTTTATCTTGCTGAACAGAGCTCTCTGAGCTGAGTTCCAGTCGAAGGTCTCGAAGCTGGCGAAGTTGGACTTGCAGAGGCACTTGAGGGTGTGGACTAGATCTTCGACAGAGTACCCCATCTCGTACTTGAGGTTGCACTTGTACCACTGCGGTACTAAGTGAAGGATCCAGTTGCAAGCCGTCTTGTACCGGTTTCCCTCGCGGATGTGCCAGTCTCCCTTGACGCGATTCTTGTACGTGAACGGCGGGTAGATAGAGAACGGCTTGTCTTGCAGCTCTCCGATTCCCAGAGCTCTCGCTAGCATCTTGGAGTTGTAGGGTACGATTCTCAGCTCCTTCGGCTCTCCCTCTTTCGACTTCCTCTTGAACTCCACGTACTCTGTGAACTTTCTGATGATGACCGGGTCTTTGTCGTCTTTAGGCTTCAGGATCTGGTGGCAGAAGAACTCCGTTCCCTCTGGAATCGACAGCTTGTAGTGTTCTCTCTGCGGCATTCCGTAGCAGACTTGATGCCAGTTCTGGTAGCATTTCGAGTCACATGTAACTTTTCTTTTACATACAGACTCCAGCTCGGATATGATCTTGAATGTCTCTCGTTTCAGATCCTTGACGACGAACATGGGGTTCGCGGTCTCGACGTACAAGTGCCAGCGGAAGGGAGTTCCAGATGTAGATGGATAGAAGACGATGCGGTTGTTAGTGATGAGCTTCAGCGCTTCTAGCTCGTCTTCGGTCACGTTCTCGCCGTTGTCGTTGTCTAGATCGATGAAGAGAAAGCGAGACGAGAAACTCTCTACTCCTATCTTCTGGACTCTCTTGACTGAGTGGCCGCTCGTGATCAGATCGATGTAGTCTTCGAATGTGCAGCGCTTCACTCCGACTGGAAAGATTCCGTGTGATCCAGAAGAGTTCCAGATTCCGCGAATGCACTCTGGATCGTATTTAGTCCGGCCGTTCTTTCCCTCGCCGAGCTCCTTTGTCTTCACGTCGCTGATCCATAGCGAGTATTGAAGATATTCTGTGTATTTTTTCATGTAGGGTTAACCAAGTTATATTTATGTTCGAGTTGGGCTAAAATATAATACATTTCGTCCGCTATAATATAACTCTTCCAGATTAAAATGTGACAAATTATAACTTGTCCAGAAAAAAAGGTAATAAAATCACTTCAGCTGGAGAAAACCCTGAGGATCGAACTTCACTTCGTAACGTGTGCTAGGTATCATCGTCTCGAAGTCGATGAATCCTATCGGGTAGAGATTCTCATTCTTGTTGACTGCGATTAAGAACCCTGACGCCAAACTGATGCGGTCGCCAGACGTTACGATATTCTCTGCTTTTACGCCAGGAGTATCTCCGTTGAGGAAAGTCATCGGAACGCCATAAGAGTCGTACTCGACTTCGTCATAGACGCTCTTGAACGGAATCTCAGCTCCAAGAATCTTAGCATCGCTCTCGTCTTGTTCTATCGTATGACCGAGAAGTCTAGCGTTGAGCTTAGCTTTTTCAACAAATTTGTTTATATAGTTCGATCCGAGATCGAGTGAAGCTGACGCTGGGATGTTGAAGATCTCTTCGTAAGTCTTGTCGGTCTCGCAGTCCAAGCCGTTCGAGTCAGATACCCACGGACGACAGTCCATGCGAGCAGACGGATAGCGGAATGTCGAAGATGGAACGAAGTTGCTCTCGACCGAGCTTCTCGGAATCGATCCGTCTCCGTCTTCTGCTGGCTTGAAGGTGTCGTAATTTCCAGCAGACGTGAGAATGCACTCGAGGTCTCCGTATGTCAGAGACTTCGAGCTGTCGCTGAAGAGATAATCTATGAAAGTGTCGTATGCTTCATACTTCATTGTTAGTTCTCCACCTTGATCTCAGTCAAGAGTCCGTAATTCTTGTCATCTCCATCGAACTTGTTCTTCTTAGGAAGCTGAGCGATGTAGCAGCCAGATACGAGATCTCGTCCATATCCGCCATCGATGAATGCGACTAGATCACGATTCTCGTCAGACAGAAGAATGCCACGGAAGTCGTCGCCCTCGATAGCTCTTCCCTCTTCGAACTGCATGTTCGGATCTTCGTCGTTCTCGTTCTCTCTGTTCAAGAGCTCGATGATAGACCAGTCAGACGGAAGGTAGCCGAGATGGATGTTGGATCCGTCGTTCATGCAGTACTTCTTACCCTTCATAGCGTACTGGATCCACGGATTCTCTTCGATGTACTTGTCGTTCTGGTGGATCCATAGACCTCTTACGCCCTTCTTGTCTTTTCCGTAACGGATAGTGAAGTCTAGCGGCATCTTGTCTCTGTCGAGATCTCTCACATTCTTCATGTCGTAGTCCCACGTGAAGTAGCGGTCGGTGATGCCGTTGTTCTTCTCGTATCTCGCGTTGAACGCGTCAAGGAGATACTGAAGCTCTGGACGAATCGGCATGTCTGATAAGAACTTCGAGATGTCCTTGTTGTAGATTCTATCAGCGTTGTGAAGCTCTGCATTCATGATCGGCTTGCTCAACTTTCTGTTCACGAAGTTCGGGTTGCCTCCGAACATCTGCATGTAGATGTCGTTGTAGTCAGAGCATGGAGCGTTGGCTGCCGGGCTCATGTGCATCGGGAAGTGCATGAGCAGATCATTGTAGTCGCCGTAGTACCAGATGTTAACTGGCATCAACAGCACGCTCGGCAGAAGATCGTAGGTCTTGCAGAGATGAGAGCGGACGAGATAGTCTGTCTCATCAGTTTCGTCGCTATCGTGCTTGACGCCGTAGATGATGTTGTGATTCCAGAATTTGAAATACTTGCTATAGTCAGAAGGACCATACCAGTTCTGATTGTAGTCGACCACTGGGTGAGCGGATGCCAAGAGCCAGTTGTTCACTTCTGGACCTTGACCTGTCATCCAGTCGTCCACGTTTACCGAGTAAGCTGGGAAGATGTTCGATCCGATTGGGAAGTTAGAGCTCTGCTTTGCTCTGTATCTTACACCAGTTGCAGCGAGGTCTGTCATCAAGAAGAAGTTCGTAGTGTCGAGAATGTTTCCGATGTTAGCCCATTCGACGACTGGCGAGAACACCTTCGAGAAGATCTTGAACAGCGCACGATTTCGATAGTCTTGCCAGCTCGTCTGAGCATCGCTATAGAAGTTCTCGTGACCACCGATGTAGATGTTCTGGATAAGGAATTTCTGAACGAAGAGGTTCTCGAGCGTATCAGGTCCGCACTTGTCGATATTGCACCACGGAGAAGTTCCGATGTCGTTCTGACGATATTCGTAGATTGCAGCAACGCCTCCGAACTTGTTAGCGATTGCGATCGAGCGATCGTTGAACTCTTCGATCTTCGTTCCGTCATACTTCTTAAGCAAGCTTCTGTTGATGAACTTTTCTGCGTTCTCTGTGAACTTGATGAAGCAGTTCTTGATGGATCCACAGTAAGCCGGATTCATCGAGAGAGCCATCTTAGAAACTTTCTCTTGTCCCTCGTTTTCGTAAAGTGAGTACTCTCCACGATTTGACCAAGAGACACAGTGATTGATCATGCCTGCGATACCGCCGATGTTGTAGATCGACTTCAACTTGTACTCGATCTCTTCGCCTATTTTGTCTTCCATGTCGTAGGCAGGAATGAGATGATAGTATTTCATGCTGCGATATTTGTAGCCGACAGTACCAGGAACATAGTTTGCAAGATCTTCCGTGTAGTGATCTGTGTACTGAGACAGGTAGCTGCCGTGATACACATCTTCGACTGCTGAGATAGGAATTCTTAGACGCTGCACTGGAATCTTTGCGATCATCGGATAGACACGATACGTGTCAGCATCGTGTCCATCTGGTCTAGGACCAGAAGAGTGATTTACGTCCTCTTCGACGATGATGCTCATATCCACGTACATGTAGTCGAGGTTGCCAGCATTAGCGACATTCTCGTTTCCTAGAATATTCTGTTCTGTGGTCTCTACGACTTTTGACTTAATTCTTGCGTTGGGCTTGATAGTTCCATCGGATTCTCGATCATAGTCCCATAGATCATCCTGACGCTCGTAATCTAGGAATACGCCAGATACGTCAGTATTCCAGTTCATTGCGCTAGACATATAGATGGAGTTCTGAGTTCTGTTAGCGATAGGAATCGAGATCTTGTTGACCTTGACTGCGTAGCCTTCTTCACCGACGATGTCCAAGAATCCTTCATTCTCTTCTGCGACTGAAGCGATATACTCACCGAACCGGTCGATAGAACTATTGTCTCTCGGAACGACCGTGAGCATGGTCTTCGCATTTCCGTAGTCATAATAGTTCTTTCCGTTGTACATGATCTCAGAAGTACTAATTTGATTGTATCTTGCGCTAGTTCCGTATAGATCCCAATAACCTCTCTCGCTGATAGAGCAGAAGTAGTTTGGACGGTTTGCGCTAGTGTTGTAGTCTGCTAGCTTTGCTGACACGTTGTTTCCGAACCACAAGACTTCCTGATATCCGCTACATACTGAAGCGTATACGTGATTGTCGAAAGCTTTAGGACCGTTTCTGTCGGCTTTACTTTCACCCGGTTGCATGTACCAGACAAATTCGTCAAGATCTGTACCGAGATCCCAAGCCTCAGAAGTGTCGTTTGGACCAGTGTAGGCTGGAATATAATAATGTCCATCATGAATTTCTTTGTTTCTCGTACCAAACCAGCCAGGGCTACCACCAGCAAACGGTTGATCATTTCCTGGGAAGATAGCATTAGGATTCAGAGTTGGGTTAGCGAGCAACTCACATCCGACAGCTACTTTGGCATTCATGATGTTCTTCACGAACTCTAGAGCGTTATTCTTGGTCTTTCCACAGACGCCACTGAATGCTGGACAGTATTCTAGAACGTCTGCTAGCGTTACTTGATATGAGTCACCATTGGCTTTAGTCTTGGAAGGAAGTCCACCGACTGGATCTTTCTCAGATAGACCCTTTGCAGCGTCACCGAGATAGCTTAGATCCATGTGCTCGATGACTGGACTTCCGAGATATCTGACAGCGTTGCTCAAAGCCGCAGAGTCGAACTTCAAGCATTCATAGATGTTGTCATCTTTGCTTGCGGTATACGGATTGTAGAGCTTGAATGTTGATCTCTCAGAAGCGATGTCGACTGGAAGTTCAGCCTTGATAGCGAATGACTGAAGAGCTGTTCCGTCTGGATCATACTCGTGGTCGTCAAGAGCAAAACGAAGCTTAGCGTTTCTCAGAGCTTCCGGAATTCCGGAGCCGATTGTAGCAGAGTCTTCAGTCTCGTAGCCAGGAAGCTTGAAGTTACAGAACTCTTGTGCTCTCTCGGGAGTGTTTCTCCTGTCGATCATGTTGAAGATGTAGTCAGTGTCTTTCACTACATAGTCATCGCCGTCTTTTTCGATCTGAACTCCAGAAGCTACGATGTCATGGAACGTGTAGAAACGATCTGATGCTCGGATCGCGTCTGCGCTCGTTGCGCTGTACTTGATTCGGTCAGCTTCGCTCGTGATTCCGTGAGGAGACTGGTAGTAGTCCCAGTTGTAAGCGAATACGTTCACCTCGTTCGTGTAGCTCTCTTGATAATCTGGAGTGTAAGTTCTGTTGTCTGTGTACACTCGGCTCATTAACGGACTCGTCTCGGCTTCTTTCTCACTGAGAGGAACGATGTCGACGGTAGAGCTGATGTCATGAATGTCTCCACAGTTCTGCTTACCGCAGACGTTTCCGATGAATCCGACGAATGTGTCTTTTGCTTCTCTGATAGTGTGTCGGCAGTCGATGTTTCTGATCTCGCCGAAGTTGTTACCGACGATTGGTGAGCAGTAGTAAGCGATTCTGCTGTAAGGGTTCATCTTCTGGTGAATCGTAACTTGCTGATTGTACTTGCCTAGAGTAGCTAGCAGAATCTCGTCTCTGATCTGCTTTGTGATGTAAGTGCCGAACTCCCATTCGAGATGTCCGATGTCGTCGTTTACTAGCGATCCAGCTGCTCCGATGTCATGACTATCCAGATCATTCCAGGTCTTGACACTGCCGAGATTGCCGATAGTGTTTGCGAGAACTATGTCTGCGAAGTTCTGATCATCTTCCATCGGAATTATCGGCGGAAAGTTTCGAGCGTTGAGCGGGTTGTTCGGGTCACTCGATGCTCTGAACACGTCACAGAATCCGACATTGTCTTTGAAGGTGTGTTGACGGTAGTTGTTGAAAATCTTTAGAACCGTTCCGTCAGTTCCGATATGGTCTGTAGCTCTAGCAGTTCTACGGTCGATCGTTTCGCTGTTTGCGAGATTGATCTCTGAGAAGTGGTCTAGGTTGTAGTTTATCGGAGACAGGTAGTTCTTGCTCTCGTCAGAGCTGTTGACATAGTTACTGTATGCTCTAACGCCGAGAAGCGCTCTGAGGTTGTTGTCACTTCTCTTAGCAAGAGAAGCGTACCACTCGGTGTTAGAGTCGTCAGATAGCACAGTATTGAGTCTTGGATCAGACATATCGTTGAAGTAGCTGTCTGCGCCCTCAGCGAAATAGCCGACATACGGAATCACGTTGTATAGCGAGTTGATACAGAACTTGCTCGGGAAGAACGCGTTGTAGTTAGCGTTGTTCCAGACATTGTCTGCTGGCGAGTACTCGTACTTGTTGCTTGCTAGATAGACTTCGGGACAGAAGCCGTTGAACTGCATATCGCCAGAAGTGATGATGTTGTTGACGGTACCCCAGTTCGTACCGACGAGACCACCGACAACGACATCAGAGCAGTCATTACGGATCTTGTCGAGTGAGATCTTGTTAGAGCACTTGAAACGAAGGTTGTTGACGATAGCGTCTTTCACTACGCCGTCTCCGCCGAGATAGCCGATGACACCGTTAGAGTTCTCCTTACACTCGATCACGATGTTAGTGATTCTGTGGCCGTTGAAGTCCAAGATGCCCTGGAAAGGACGGTTGGGCTCATTACAGATCACAGTGTCGAGAAGCTGATAGCCCTCTGCTGGATTTCCGATGTCGTCACCCATCACGACGACGATTCTGTTGTTGAAGTTGTCTTTGTCGTTGCAGCGTTCCGAGATCCACTTGAGCTGAGATTTCTTCTGAATGTAGTAGAAACCTGAGTTGATGTTCTCGTCGCTCTGGTAGATGTACTGGTCGAACTTCTCTTTCACTCTAGGATCAGCGTAACCGATCTCTCCGCTGTAAGTCTGGAGGAACTTCTCCCAGTTGTCAGGGTTCACGAAGATCGGCTTTTCTGATACGTCATTGTTGTAGTAGGCGCTGTACTCGACGCCGAACTCTTCGTATCTGAAGGTCGTCTGTTCTAGAGTCTTAGTGCCGTTGCCCTTTGCGTACTTGTTGAAGTCGTCAAGGGTCTTGTACTGCTCTAGCTTGATTTCATCATTATCGAAGATGTCGATGAAGTCTGAAGTTACTGGTGTGCCGTGCACATCAAACATGTTCGGCACTTGACCATTTAAGATTTTCTCTTTGAAGCTGTTAAAGAATACTTCTCGCATGTATTATTTACATGCGACTATCTCCAGCGCTTAGCGACATCGAGCATACCGTTGTCGTTGTCTCTCGATATGACTGTTCCAGTTGATAGCTTGAGAACCAACGCATTGTCTGAGACGTCATCGATGCTGTTGACTGGCGCGACCTTGTCTGGCGCTATCGTAGACTCTTCGTAAGTGCTGATCGAAGTCGGACTCTCCTCGTCAATCGTGAATCTGTGATTGCTGAGAAGATAGTTTCCGTTGATCATCCAGTCATCGAAGCCGTAATCGTCATGCTTCTCGAACATAGCTTCACGGATGGCAGTCCAGTTGTCCACGTCGTCTTTGAAGATGTCTTGAATGCCTCCGACAGTGATCGTCTTGTCGAGAATCGTGCCACCAGACTCTTCAGTGCCTCTAGTGCTCGTCCAACGCTGCCAGTAGCACAACCATAGAAGATCGTCGTTTCCTCTCATGAAGCATGGATGTCCAATGTTCTTGTGCTCGTATCCGACAAGATCGCGGTTGTTCCAGTCGAGAATCTGATACGGTCGATTGATAATCTGGTAAGTGTTCTTGTTGTAGAGCTTGATCTTGCACTTGTCTCTCGGAAGTGAGATCCACATCGACCAGTTCTCTAACCAGTGGCTCTCTGACCACGAGTGACTGTCTTCGTTATCTACATGAATGACGTGTTTCTTGTTCAATAGTGCACGTTTCTCCATCGCTTCAAAGCATCGAGGATCGAAACCATAGATGTTCAAGAATAGCAGTCTCGAAAGCGCATTGACACATTCAGGAGCGCCGTAGAGCAGCTCTGTCATCTGGTCTACGAAGTCATTGTCTGTAGTCGTGTTGTGCTTGATGTCAAGCGCTGCATTGCGAATCTGCGTGAATCGGTCAGCTAGATTGTTGTCCTCGATGATGATTCCATAGACCTGCAGATATTCGACATATTTGTCATCTGTCGCATTTCTGAGCTTGTCACAGAACAGCTGCAGAGATGATGCGACGATGTCTCTCGAGCTTCTCTTTCCGTATCTCTCATAAATCTCGAACATGGTCTTCACGGGCATCCAGTTTCTTCTGTAGCCGTTCCACATGTACATGCTGATACAGTTACGAGGCATGTTGTTCTCAGTGTTGTGAGAAGCGAGCATCTCTGGATATGGCTCGGCTTCAACATCTTCGTGATCGAGTGAGGACGCAGTAGCTAGCAGATTGTAGAGAAGTATTGGAAGTGTCATCACGTCTCTGATCGTAGATGCAGTAGCGAGCATCCTCGATGGAACTACGATGGAGTAATAGCTAAGCGTAGCAAGAGCATTTCCGACGATATTGTCACCGAAGATGAACTTGTTGATGTCTGCTGTTATCTCAGCTACTTCCTCTGACGCTTTCTCTGTGATCTCTATCGACTTCTCATGAGTAGAAATCATAGAGATAGTCTTGAATGTATCGAGACCAGCTTTCCACCAGTCGCCTTTCTGGACATCATCAACGATTGTAACGATACCAGCAGATGCGAATTCCAAGAGCAAATTTCCCCATTCGCCAAATCTAGGAGAAGTCTTCTTGAACTCTGTCATGTCGTCTGTGATCTTGAAGTAACACCAGTTATCTAAGCTGTCTACCCAGAACCAGTCAGGTATCACGTTCTTGTCTGCTGGTGTCATTTGAGCAGCTTCAGTATCTTTTCCGAAGTCCTGAAGGTCACCGAGACTAACCATCGAATCACTCGGCTCTGGGTTTACCTCTTTCTCTGCTGTTCCATAGTAGTACTCGCTCGGTGACTGCCAACCATAAGTGTTGAGCATCTCCTCTCGGATCACATCTGCTACGCCCTGTTGTTCTGCGAGCTGAGTAGCAGTTCCTTCATACACGCCGTTCTTGGTGACGTTCTGTTGTTGTATATTGCTGTATCGTACAATTTCAGCCATATAGTATTTATGAAGATTCTATCGATTATAAATAACAATATACACGCTTAGGAGACCATTATGAAACGCTTTCTAGAATTCATCAACGAGAATCAAGAGCTGAATGAAGCACTCAAGAGAAAGAAGATGATTCGTGATGGAAAGGTCGTAACCAAGTTCAAGACCACTGAACCTGGAGTCAAGCGTGTTGAATATGACGAGTACGGAAATGCGCACGAAGTCAGAATGACTCCGCAAGAGATTCTGAACAGAAAGCGTGGTGGAGCAGACAGTGAACCTGGCGAGAGGGGCCGTATCACTGGACAAAAGAAGCGTGCAGCCAAGGAACCGACTCGTGAACGCAAATGGCAGCTCAGCATGAAAAAGCGTAAAGCTGCTGGTCTAAAGCACTACAACAAGAAATTTCCTGACGTAAACAGCGATCACGACGAGTCGAAGCTCTAGGAGGCTCACATGGATGAGAAAGAATTCATGCAGAAGCAGATTCACGAGATCGAGCTCGCTAAGTACTACGAGGGAATCCGCATCGGAAGAGATCCGGGTGATGAGTTTGTCCGTAAGTGGATAAAGGATAATGCGGAAGCTTATAGAGAAGCTAACAATCCGTCAGGAACTAACCAAACATAGGTCTCTCGCTGTATAGTCTGAGACGGTTTTGATTCATTCTCTGGTCGATAGCGCAGTTGATAGTAACTTTCATCTTCTCGCCGAGCGCATTCTGATCAAGCTGCCAGCTCCAGTCCTTGATTGCGACGATCAGGTAAGTGTCGAGAATGCCAGCGCGTAGAATGTCGAGTCTGTGAAGCGACTGATTGAACTTCTCTTTGCCGTAAGTGATTCTCTGCTTGTCGCTCCATCTTCTGACGAGCAGCTGATCTGCGAAGTCTGTAATAAATTCACCAGTCTTTTTGATGGGGTCCCAGAGATTTTCAAAGAATCCTTTATCTTGTGTAGTAGTCTGGTCCGAGTCTTCGTCCATAAGATATCCTGCACCAGGAACATTCTTACGAATAGCATCTTTAGCTGCCTTCTCTGCTCTGTCTTGGATTTTAGCTTTGAATGAATCTAATGCGGAATCCATAATCGGACCTATCGTAGATAAACCGGCGTCTGCGCTTTTCATCATGCTTGATATTAGCTGACTCATATTTGAAGAAGTTGCTACAGTTGCATAATTTTTCAAATACGAGATGATAGATGCATAATTTGATGGGCAGCATACTGGGTCGAATATCCTAGAAGGCTCTCTCCATGCTGTAAACTCCAATTTGAAACCGTCCGGTTGAAAGGCCTTATCCATCGGATATCTGACTGAGTAGTTTCCAGCCAACTGGATATTCATATTTGTTCCAGTAGCAGATCCGAGTGCTCCAGCTACTCCACCACGACCCGTATAGTCTCTCATCTTGTCCATCAATGCTGTTACTGGTCCAGCTTTCAAGGTAGTCTTGAAACTAATCTTTGGAATTTCGTTCAATACTCCACAGATAGCAGACGCTTTTCCGCCTTCGTTGGTAGAGAGAACAAACCAGTTGTTGCCATAGAAGTTCTCGCTGAATCCGTTGAACATTGTCTTGATGTCTTTGCCGAAGTCGATCTTGATGGCTTCGGCAGTGTTTCTCTGCTTACGGAGTTCCTCTTCTGCGGCTTCTCTCTGAGCTTCTAGTCCTTCTATTCCGTCTGCCATACGCTACCTGCACATGCTGATGAATTGTTCTTGAGTTACTCGTGTTGCGCTAGACACAGTCAAGTTTATCTTACACCATTCTGGAGCTACACCCTGTCTCTTACCCTTGGAGTTTATCAACTGGACTATGTGAGGCGAGAATTCGAACTCGATGTCCTCGATGTAGAAGTCTAGAGGAGAACCTTCACTGCTATCGAGAACTATATTTCCTCTAGCGTCGAATAATCGAAACGTGAATGTATATCCGACTCGTTTATTAGTAAAAGCAAATGCTGATATGATTTCACCTGCTCCTTTAACAGTTCTGAGCATTCCTTCTTTGAAGGTAGAGTCGCCGAAAGTTGCACCCCATAGACCACCTCCTACGTCAGATGCTCCTTCGATTAGATACTTTCCACTCTCTCCTTTTTCTCCATTTAGGTTATCTTTCGTTGCCTCAAGATTTTTACCAATCAGATCGATTTTGAAGTCTTCTGGCATAACAGCTGTTCTAGAGAACTTTATCCATTCCCACATATTAGAGACTTTCTTCGACTTCATGTTCAAAGCTTCACTTAGAGTGTCGCCGTAACGTAGTCCCTCGACGTGTAGTCCCTTCTTCAATACAGGGTAAGTCAGAAGGCTGAACTTAAATGATATGTAAGATGCCTTTTCGTCAAGCTGAGCAGCTAACTGAGTCCAACTATCAGTAAGGATCGGTGGCGTATATTCTGATCCACCCATAGTCTGAATGAATTTCGGAAAAGCTGCGATCAAGTTTTTAGCCCAGCCTGGGGTGCTTTTTGGGATAGCACCAGATATGTCACCACCGCCAAAAGCTGATACTGCTTTTCCTATGAAGCCAGTGTTATTGTTTTCCCAATCGCCCCAGTCAGTTCCATAGTTTAAGGCTGGAAAATCGGTGATATATGACGACATCTCTCCACAATTCTCTACAGCGTCCTTACTGTAGGGAGATAGAATTATCGAGCCAGTTCTAGCTTGTCCGCCGTATATTTGAATCTTAGCCATATTAGTTCATGTCCACTGGAGTCGGAACTTCTGTGCTTCCGCCTCTCTCTTCTTTGTTGTTCTCTATGTAAGCGTTGTAAAGGCCAGAGATGTCGAAGTGAATGTTCGAAAGAAGTCCACTTATGACTCTAGTCTCGCTGAGTATCATTCTAACTGAGTCGTCGCTCATCTCTGTGTTCAAGCTGTCTGTTATTCTCGTGATCCGATCTTCGGATTCTCTCGGAACCTCTCTCAGGGAGGCGACAGCTTCCGTAAGCTTTCTGAGATTTCCGTCGAGCATTCTCTGTAGAGAAACCTGACCATCAACCAGAGGTCTGACTGCGTTAGCGAACACATCTACTGTGTCTGCCGTCTTGTTCGACTCTGGAGTCGGCACATCTACGAGCTTCACTTGGACTGGAGACGTCAGAACGTTAAGGATTCTCTCCTGATACGTGTAGTCGTAGATCGGAAGATGTGCGATAGCGTTCTCGTACTGGACTCTCTGTAGTTGATCTTCTCCAAGTTCTTTCTTCACCGTATCTGCTATAGCCGTAGTCCGGAAAGCTGTGAATTCTAGAATAGATCTCTGGATAGCCGAAGTGTGTAGGTTGATCTCTGAGAGACGTTCATTAACTCCGTTTCCGAAACCAGTGAGCCAGTTCACATCGAGAGTCTCCTGCGCTACTAGCTCACCTCTGTTTTGTTCACGATCGATCTGTTCAAAATTTCTATCAGACAGATTTCTGAACGTATCTACAGACATCGAGACATTATTCGATATGAGATCTGTAGAATCGGCAATTCTGCTAAGTGTGAAGTTCAGATTACTGTCTAAAGAGACAAGCTTTTCGATTATAGGCGTAGCTATACTCGTTCCAAGCGCTGAACCGATAGCTTCTAGATTCGATAAGTTGCTTAATAGCAACGATGTAGAGTCGAGAAGTGGAGATATTTTCTGAGCTATCTCAGAGAATTCGGCTGAATTGCCAGCATTATTAGCTTCTACATATAAACCTGATTTGTCGATCAGATCACTATCATTAGCTACTCGTTGTTCTTTAACGAGTGTCTTGATGTCAGCGATCTGAGCTACTGTCTCTTTCTTGGCGTCATTCTCTTCGACAGCAGCCTTGACGATGTCCGTAGTGACTTCAGCGCCCCTGGGTGCCGTAGCCATGATGGCGCGTTCGACTCTCGTTCCGATTCTCACGACTGAAGCGTCGAGAAGATTCAGACTGTCGTTCACCTGCGAGAGGTAAGTCTGGATACCCAAGAAGTCCTGAGTAGCTGTGCTCTGGATGAATCTGTCTCGGTCGTCTTGTGCGTTGGCCTCGAGCTGCTTGAAGATGTCGTCAAGTTTGTAGAACAGCACATCCGTTGCGTTGTCCATTTTGAATTCCAGATCACGGAATAGATCTTTCTGACTCTCTTCAGGCATAATTCACTCGATTCCTTTAGCTTATTTATTCCTTGATCTCGACGTCGTGCTTGCTGATCCACATAGTGTCAACTCGTTCGTTGCTGCTATTGAGGAAGTCTTTGCGGCCAGACAGAGTGATGTCCTCTTCGGTTACGTTAGCTAGATCGAAGCGATCCTTCATGCTGCCCTGCCAAGAACGATTATCTGGATTGTAAGTGCCTGGCTCTTCTGCGTAGTTGCCAGAGATTCCAACCATTGTCGTATACTTGTCAGCGAACTCGGACGTGCAAGCGGAGTTGAACTCCCAGAATGCGTCGTCCTTGTCTCCGCTAGTTCTGTTGCCGAAGATGTCGAATCTCTTAGTCGGCTTCCAGTACTTGAACGCGTCATAAGCCCCTTCGACTGGAGCGTAGATTCCAACTCCATCCTCTTGGCTGTCTCCGACCCTCTCGATGAGACCATTCTCTTTGAGCCAGTTGTCTGCGCTGTCTGCGATGTAGAACTTCTTCTCACCTCCTGGTACTGCAGATAGAGTGAAGTGGACATCCTCTGTCTCGTATCTCGCGATTGATGGATTCAACTTGACGATGATCTTGTCGATGATAGCGCCCTCTTGTATCTTCGTGTAGACCTGACCCTCGATCGTGAACGTGAATTTCGCTTCGAGCTCACGCTTGTCCTGTTCTCCGAACTCATCCTGGTAGTCGAGAGACATGTTGTCCAACTTCATCTTGATGTCACGACGGATGTTCATGAACCAGAACTCTTTGATGAATATGAAAGCTTCAGGATTGAAACGTGAAGTGATCTGTTCGATGATCTGTAGAAGATCTCCGAACTTCTCTGCTTTAGCAGACAGTTCGAAAGTGAGATTGTAAGGGACTGGCTGCGTGTCTTGCCATAGAAGCTGGCACTCGCCCTCTTCGATTCCTTTGCTCATCATGTAGTCATCGTAGAACATACGGATCGCGTCTGATGAAGCAGCTCTCGTGTTGTCATACTGGAAGTGAGAGATCTTGTAGTACATGTTAGGAAGCGGAATGTAGTAAGTCTCTCCGCTCTCTTGCTCTTTTCTGAAGTCGTGAGCTTTCGATCTCGGACCGAACTTCAACGGAACTTGAATTCTCTTTCTCGGATAGCCGTTCTCGTCATATCGGATCACGTAGAGATCGTTAAAGAAGTTAGTGAACGCGACCATGATAGCTCGGACAGTGTCTGCGAAATAGTAGCCGACCGGATATCCGAGATCTCCTCTGTCGTCGAGTGTCGCTTTCCAGAAACCATGCTTCGAAGGATCGTAGCCTTCTGTCTTCCAATTGCTTTCAGCCATAAAAAACTCCAAGTATATATTATATACAGGTGAAACTATGTCTGAGCCTAACTACTTCAAGATACCGTACAAACAGCTTCCGAGCCTTGGACAACTATATCCGAAAGACTCTTCGATACGATTCAGGATTCTACAAGTTCGTGACCTGAAGTATCTCGGTGCGCTTGACAGAGACAATTCGAGCGAGATCGTCAACGACGTCATCAAGCGTTGTCTGAAAGTCGAAGGAATGAACATCGAAGACATCTACCGCATGGATCGTCTCTCGATTCTGTTCTACCTTCGCAGAAACACTTTCATGCTGTCGAACGGATATCAGACAGAGTTCGTCTGTCCATACTGCGGAACACGAGTCAGCAAAGAGTTTCAAGTTCACGAGCTCGCGAAGAAGACTATTCAGCAATCACTGTTAAGAAAAATTTACATTGATGGCAAACAGGTCAAGGGCGTCTACAAGAAGATCTTCGATCCAGAGTACAAGACTGATGATCCGGAGCTTGACTTAATTCTGAACTGGACTAACGTGGACGAAGTCTATGATCACGTCAACCAGAGAGAGCTGGAAAACACGATCCTAGAACTTCCAGCAGACCAGTACGCGAAGCTGAGACACTTGGCTACCGATACGAGATGCGGAATTCTCAGCTACACAGAGCTTCAGTGCGACAACTGCTTCAACAAGATGAGAGTCGGAGTCGATCTGTCGGACGACAAGCTGTTCAACAAGGTCAAGATGACTACGATGATCCGCAACCAGATTCAAGTCAGCAAGTTCTGTGGAATAAATCTGACAGACGATATGCCCTACAACGAAGTCGAGCTGACGATCGCGATAGTGAACGATCTGTCTAAGAAAGAAGCAGAAGCCGTGAGCAAGACTAAAGGAGTCGCAAAACAATGAGTGAAAGAGATCTAAGCAAAATATACGGCAACATTCCCGCAGATTCGCTAAACGGGCATTCTACGGCCGATTTGTCAGACCCTAAGGTAACTAACCGGTGGACTGGTAAAGTCATCGCAAACAACGATTCTATGCGCATGGGCAGGGTGAAGGTAAAGATCTTCGGCTTCTATGACGATGTAGATGACGCTGTGATTCCTTGGGCTCTTCCAGAGAACGGCTATCTTGGCGCTTCGACTTCTAACTTGGTCGTTCCTCCAGTCGATACGATAGTTCGTGGATATTTCGAGAACGGAGATCCGTACAAGCCAGTCTATGACGGAATGATCACGGTAGAGAATCCTTTGGCTGCAGCAGCCGAAGCATTCATTGGAATGAGAGCGCCAGGCGACAGCATTCTGGACGACGCTGCTAGCTCGCTCGACTATCCAGACGTGATGGTCCTGATGAAGACTGATGACGGCGAAGGAGTGACTCTAAATCGCAAGAACGGCCAGATGAAGATAAGTCATCGATCTGGCCTGAAGATTCAGATTGATCCGAACGGAAGCATTCTCGTAGAGCAGAGCATGTCGAAGAAGATCGTGAATCCGAACGCTGCGACGATGGATGTGAAGATAGAGGGTAAGTTCACTCTCGAAGCAAATGACGACATCGTGATCAACGCAAAGAAGAACGTCTACATAGATGCAGTCAAGGGCGACGTGAATCTTGGAAGAAACAGTCTAAAGACACTAGTGTGCGCTCATCCGACTTGCTTCGTCACCGATGCTCCGACGAACGGCGGAAACACTAACGTCAAAGCTTAGTAGCTAGTATTCAAGTTCTTGGCGAGATTTTCTAGAAAATCCTTGAGACAGTCACGGCAGATGTGCTCTGCTGAGTCTTTTCCGGAGTACTTAGACAGAGTCAAGTTCATTCCGTATTGAACAGGTGTCCCATCAGTCAAATAGAGATTTCCTGCAAATTCGGTTTTGTGATCTCCGTGAATCTCTTTTCCGCAGAAGTCACAGTGGATCTCTTCTTGGATCGTTAGTATCTTACTCATACCATCTCCTTATCTTTTCATCTAGTATAACGTCATGATATGTAATGATCTTGTCGAGATATTTCAAAAAGAAGTTCGAGATCAGCACAACTTCATCAATGTCCCAGCCCATAGCGCTTATGAAGTTGCCTTTATCGTCTTCATACTTGTAGGAATATGGTGCGCCACGAAAGTCGTGATCTTGATCATCTCCCTCTTCTGGGTACGTGATCGGAGTCAGATCAAGTGACGGAACATTCAATATCGCTTGAAATTCGACATTGCGGTTAGAGCCGCTGATCAAGCCATGTTCGTCGATTGAGTGTACATTCATTATCCTTCTCATTGAAGCTTTGCGTGAACGAAGCCGAGCTCGATAGCCTTTCCGACCGTGAGCTTGTCGCCCTCTTTGAGTCCTAGCTCATTGCTTCCATCAGAAGACAGATGACTAGGAGGCAGCGGATCTCCTGGATGGAAAGTGAACATGCAAGCGCCATATCCGCCATCTCCGATGATGATTACTGTGTAGTCTACGAACCATCGCATTGCAGACGACGCGAAAGGATCGGTGAGAACGAGAGACAGAGTTCCGGTTCCCTTCACGTCCATCATCGTGCAAATGAGATTGTGATTAAGTTCCTTTAGAGGAATCATTCCGAGCCACCCACGAATAGCATCAGTCTTGAAGGCGCGACAACCAGGCGCTACTGCGGGATGGTCATACTTGTACCACGAGACGTGCATCAGCGCACGTTCTAGATCTTCAGCGTGGACATAGTCAGTTACGCTGCCTTTCCCGTTGCAAAGACGCTGCTCGATGCACTTGCGGAAATACTCTGGATCGTGTTCTTTTGTTCGCTGGATCGCGTGCCACACGTACTGATTGTAATCGTAGTCCATTCGAAGTCTCCTTAGAAGTTAGTGGAGATGATCTCTTTCCACTTCAACCAGTTCTTGATCGTGAAAGAGAGTGAAGTGATGTTAGCTGCGGTGTCTTCTAGCCAGCCCATGTAGTAGCGCTGTTCGATCAAAGCGCGATTGATCTTTGCGACGTCGTCGTCTAGCGCCGTCTGTTCTGTAGCTTCCTTAGCCGTGTAAGCGTATCCGCCGTCCTTGAGCTTGTTCTTCGCTTTCGCGACGGCCTCTTCGAGCTTGACTTCGAGATTAGCCACGATTGCGACTTGTTTGCGGTAAGCGTCGATATACTTCTGCTTCATGCCTGGAATCTGCATATTCTTTTCCAGAATGTCGTCTGGGTTCTCAGGCATCACTACATCTTCGAGCGCCATTTCCTGAAATTTCAAAAAGTCTTCTTTAAGCATTCGGTTCCTCGATCTCGTTGACGGAAAGCATATAGCGTTTTCCGTTCATAGTGAACTTGACGTTCTGTTTCGTATCAAGCAGAAATTGTGCAGCTGCTCCTATCACTTCGTCAGTGACGGCAGACTTGCTCTTCCAACCGCCAGAATCCGACTTAATTCCAGCATATATCGCGGCTAGACCGCATCCAACGTGATACTGTGGCATTTTCACCTCCACTTTTCCAAAACTTTGTCCAACTTGTTGTGAAGATCCGTAACTTTCTCCCAGTCAATAACGTCCTGGTCGTCAAGTCCGTGCACATCGTCTAGACGGCTATACATGTCGTCGATTGCGCTCAGCCACTGTCTCGTCATCTTGACTACGCAGCGGTGCAAACGATGGATCTCCATTCCGTCATCGACTGAACGGACATACTCGTCGGCCTTCATGTCTTCGATCTGCTTTTTGAGAGCTCTTACGTTATCACGCTCCTTGTCGAGCATAGCCTCAAGCTCATCGCGTCCATAAGAATCGTAGCCTAGCATTGTTCTCTGTCCTCTTTGCGGTAAGTGTCGTAATGCACTTCAGTTTCTCTTTCATAGTGAAATTGACGGCCGCATACGTCACATTCATACTCAGAGCAGTCGCTCGACAGCTCGTTGCTGTTCTCGTGAATGTAGCCGCAATACGGGCACACCATCTCTTTGGTGTGCCAGCTAAAAAGTTTCTTTCTAGTATCTGCGAATCGGTCCATATTATTCGTCCAGCCAGTCGAAGAACTGCTCTCGGTCGGTTTTGATCGACTTTTCGATCAATTTGAGATTATTCTGAGCTGCAAAACGACGTCCATCCGCCATCAACTCGCCATATTTTTGGATTTTCTCAATAAGCAGCTTTTTGTCGCTATCCTTCATAGTTGGGGTCCTTTTTTTTGAAGTTTACATATACAATATAGGCATTTTCGTCAAATTTGTAAACCCTAAAGTGCATGAAATTTTAGTTTTGCGCAAAATTCTATAATTAAAGAGCAATGTATATCAAGTTCCATTCGATAAAGTTCAAGAATTTTCTGTCCTATGGCAACGGATGGACTACTCTGAACTTCAACAACAAACTCAACCTGATCAATGCCCAGAACGGCGCAGGAAAATCGACAATCGTTGACGCTATCTCGTTCGTGCTCTTCGGTAAGCCCTATCGTGACATTAAAATGAAGAGCCTTGTGAACTACATCAACAAGCGCCACTTGGAGGTAGAGATCCAGTTCGACATCGGCAAGGATTCCTACCGCATGCTGAGAGGACTTGCGCCGTCGAAGTTCGAACTGTACAAGAACGGCGAGATGGTAGAAGCGCTGAGTTCAAAGAAGCTCAATCAGATCGAGATCGACAAGCTGCTCGGCGTCAAGTATCTGCTATTCAAGAACGTGATGTGTATCGGGGCAATCTCGAACGTGCCGTTCTTCAACATGTGTCTATCCGACAGAAGAGAACTGCTCGAAACGATATTCGGACTCACGAACATCGCGGATATGCTCGACGAGGTGAAGGACCGCAGATCGAACGACAACATCACCATCAAGACGATGAGCGCAACTAAGACTGGTCTCGAGAACTCGATCAACGACCTGATCAAGATCATCGCGGACATGGAGCAGAAGAGCCGCAATTTCGAAACGAACAAAGCGGACAGACTAGAGAAGGTGAAAGACCATATCGAGCAGCAGAAGTCCGACTTGGTGAAACACGAGACCAACATCAAGAAGTGCGAAGAGAAGTGCGCCGAGCTCGAACCCGACTTCTCAGAACTCGACGACACTATTATTAGGATTCGTGAACGCGTCGCTGGACTCGCAGAGCACAAGGCGAAGGTGACTAGCCTGACGAAGATTTACGACTTCCGTGACAAGAACAAGTGTCCGATATGCGGGACAGATTTCTGCTCAGATCACGCGAAAGAGTATTTTGACGGAATTCTCGCCGAGATCAACATGGAGCAGGGATTCTACGACACTCTGAACGAGAAGCAGAAGGCAGACGAGGAAAGCGCAGAGAAGATGCGCAACTCTAAGTATTTCTACGAGAAGGTGAAGAGCAGAATTTCGACAGAGCAGACGGTCATCGAGGGCTTGAAGCGTGGCATTGCTTACGACGAGCAGCAGTATAAAGACATCGAGGCTGAGACAAACGGATTCGATCCGTCTGACCAGAGAAAGCGCGTAGAGGAGTATCGAAAGCAGCTCAAGATCTGCAACGACACGATAGACGAGACGTCCGAGCGAGTAGCGATCGACACTGACCTCATCACGATTCTCTCAGACAGCGGAATCAAGCGATACTTCTTTGAGGAGATCGTTCCGATTCTAAACCTCAAGATCAACGAGTACATCAAGAAGTTCGGCTTGAACGTCGAAGTCATCTTCGACAGCATGCTAGAGTATACGCTCACTCGTGGCGCGTTCGAAATGGAATACAACGGACTATCGAACGGAGAGAAGACAAGAGTGAACGTCGCTATGCTTCTCACTTTCTACGACATCGCGAAACAACTGTCAAACTGGTCGAGCTCTATTCTGTTCATGGATGAGATTTTCGACACTGGTATCGACGGCGATGGAATTACGGACTTCCTGAAAGAGTTGATCACGATGATTCAGGGCGACAGCAACCTCGGCGTGTACCTAATTTCGCACAAGCTAAATGATCTAAATTTTAGTCAAATACAATATAAGTTCGAGACGCTGAGAGTCCAGAAGAAGGGCTGCTTCAGCCAGTTGGTAAAGGATAGAAATGAGCAAGGTAGCCCTAGTTAGCGATCTGCACTTCGGAACTCATTCGGACGACAGAATTTTTCAGGACTCTCAATTCGCATTCATGGAGCAGATGGCGAATGACTGCAAAGAGCGAGGGATAGAGAAAATCTTCGTTCTTGGCGACCTGTTCGACACTCGTCATGCCGTGAATGTTTTGACGATAAACCGAGTGGTCGACTTCTTCAAGCGACACGAGGGCGAAGTGATCTGGTATATCGTTCTCGGCAATCACGACCTCTATTACAAGAATTCGATGGACATTAGTTCGTTGGTCGTTCTTGACCGCATCGCCAACGTGAACATAATCGACAAGCCAATTAGAATGAGGCTTGATCCTAAGAAGTGCAGCGAGACTGGAAAGGATCACGACACTGTCGTCGTGCCGTGGGTTACTGACTATGAAGAGTTCCGCAACTACGTTGAAAAGGAATTCGATCTTGGATGCGGAATCACTCGCCTATTTGGTCACTTGGACGTCATCGGTGCAAAGATGGACATCTTCAACAATCGTGCAGAGCAGGGCTTCGACAAAGACGAGCTGTTTAAGCACTGGAAACACATCTATACGGGCCATTATCACATTCACTCGGAAACTACACAGGGTGACTGCAAACTGACCTATTTGGGCTCTCCATACCAGCTTAATCGTTCAGAGATCGAAGAGAAGGGATTTTATATTCTCGACACTTACACGGAAGAGATGGAATTTATCAGTAACGAGCACTGCATCGAGTACAAGAAGCTCAAATTTCCAGATATGCCCGAAGATCCAGAGACATTCATTCATGGCAACATAATTGACGTCGAGATCAGTTGGGAGTCTTCGAAGTACATGAACAAGGTGAACGAGTACCTTGAGAAGATCGAAAGTTACGGACCAGCATATCCAGTCAATCCGATCTACCAGCGCAGACAAGAAAATACGCCTATCGAAAGGATAGACGTATCTAAAATCACGCTGCTGAGTCTCGCCAAGAAGTATATTGACGACAGCTCAGATATTAAGGACAAAACGAAGGTCTTCAACGCGTTCAAAGAGCTTCATCAGAGTCACTCGATTCAGTGATCTCTTCGCTCTTTTTCTTGCGCTTTGGAACTTGCACTTCAACTTTGACTTGCTGAACCGTGTTCGGTATTACGACGTTCACATCGATTCTGCGGTATGGACTTCTTACTCTTACGCTCATGGCTCCTCCAATTCTATCTTCTCTTCTGGAATTCCTATCTTGGTCTTCAGCACTTCGGGAAGATACTTTCGAAGCAGCTGGATGGCTTTTGTCTGTTTGTCACGCTTCATTTTCTCTACGCAGTTCTTAGCCTGGACTATGAAGAACGGATCTTCGGCCATGTGAGAGGTGAACATGTCCACTTCCTCCGGAGTCAGGTATAGAACGACTGACTGGTTCTTCTTTGGATTCAACGACTCTAGCTTGTGGAGCGCGTAGAGCTTGATCAACTGAATGATCCAAGTCTTTGGCCTGTCCTCAGCGCAGAAGTCCCAGATTCCGCCCTCGTCTGACTCCTCTTCCATGTCTAGAAAGACATGAGGCTGTTCGAGCAGAAGCTTTTCGACTAGGTATCTCATCAGTTCTCTCCTATCAAGCTGTTGTAGAAGATGATTACGGCAGCAGAGAGCTTCAGAACGTCGAAGTCACGATCCTTGTACTTCGTGATGACGTCATAGGACTTCGGAGAGCAGTTGTCCCAGTTTCTCCAGTCGAACTTCTCTTGCTCTACCATCGCGATGACCTGCTCGCAAGCGCCACGGATCTGTTTCTCGAAGTTCTTGATCTGGTCGCCCATTGCGTTATACTTAGTCGTGTGAGCGCAGCTGTCTTGGAATGCGGAGTGAATTCCATCTATGATTCCCACTGCGACATCCTTCTGAGCCTTGATCTTGTCAGCTAGGGATTCTCTCAGGCTCTTGTGCTCTTCATGAGGAGCTTCTTGCGCCGGTGCGGGTTCAGGTGCGGGAGCTGGTGCAGGTTCCTGTGCTGGTGCTTGAGGCTGCTGTTGTGGAGCAGGTTGCTGCTGTGTAGGCTCGGCTTCATCGACACGCTTTCTAAAATCACTAAATCTTTTCATAAATTCCTCTCAAATTATTTATAGACACGAAAAAAGCGCTGGAATGACCAGCGCTTCAATTCTTTTCGGATGCTAGACTATTCGTCAGCCGGGCCGTAGATGTTGTCGTTGTCCATTGCGCTTACGACTGCAGCTGCAGCTTCTGCGTCAGCGGAACCGTCATCTTCGTACTCAACCTTGTCAAGGATTGACTTGATAGCTTCGAGCTCTTCCTTCGTGACCTGGATAGTGAAGATCTCCTGTTCCTCGCCATCGCCCTCATCCCCAGTTTCGGATGTTTCAGCAGTAGCGCCCGGTTCTTCATCTTCCTTCACGACCTTGTAGCCGTGAGCATTAGCAACTTCAATAGCTTCGGCGATCAGTTCCTTCTTGGACTTCTCAGCCTTAGCAGACTCATCGACCACCTTGTAGCCATGAGCCTCTGCCACTTCGATTGCTTCATCTAGCATCTCTTTTGTGATTTTAGAGTCTTTCATTTGGTTAACCTCGTTGTTAAAATCTTTTTATTTATACCGTTCTTCGTCCGCCAGTTACGATTCTCTTGATCGCGTCTCGGAGGTCTTGGACGATGATCTGTTCGTTTACGATGAGTCCGTATGCTGAAGCGAACACAGACTTCAATTCCTTTGACTTTCTGACGATAGCGTCTTTCAGCTCAGAATCCTGTGGATAGCACAGCGCATTTGAGATCTGACGGTCATCTAGACCCTCTTGACGGCAGTATGCGGTGTAGCCCTCGACTAGATCACTTGCAGCTTCGCGGACCATCGGCATGATGGTCTCTGGATCAGCGAACTGCTCATCGAGCGTGTAGCTCTCTTCGAGGTTCTCAGTGTTGAGCTCCTCGTTTTGGCCAGGCTCGATGTCGTCGTTGATCACAAGTTTGGCTCCGCAGCACGGACACACTGGATTTGAGATGTTGACTGTGTATGCAGTCTCTTCGTCATCCAGTGCTTCCAGCACCCTCAGAGCGCCCATTTGAGTTTCGCTGAGCACGAGTTAGTCTTCCTTCTTCTCGTCTTCTTTCTTGTCGTCGTCTTTCTTTTCGTCGTCAGAACCCTTGCACTCTTCCTTCTTCTCGTCGCAGCATGCTTTGCCCTTGCAAGCCTTAGCAGCCTTGAGCTTCTCTAGGAAAGACATAGTCTTCTTCTCGGGCTTCTTTTCCTCTTCCTTCTTCTCTTCGACGATCATCTCTGGTTCGGCCTTCGGCATCTCAGCTGCTTCCTTGAGGAATTCAGCCTTGAGCTGAGCCTTAGCTTCGTTGATCTTCTCGCGGATCTTGGACTTGACAGCCGTCATGATCATTTCGTCGAGCTTGTAGAGCTTTCCTGACTCTACGATGCCGATGAGAGTTCCAGAGTTGCTGTTGAGTAGCTTTCCAGCCTTGCGGTTCATCTGGTAAGCTTCAGACTTTGTAGCGTCTTCGGGACGGGATTCATCCTGAGAGAAGTCGCTTTCCTCTTCGCCACCCTCTGCCGGAGCAGTTTCGCCACCTTCAGCTGGCTTGTCCTCGATTGACTGTTCCTGAGCTTCTGGAGCTGGTTCTGCACCGCCCTCTGCTGGAGCGTTGTCGAGATCGATGTTAGGAGGAGCGTCTGGAGAAGCTTCCGGTGCTGGAGCTGGAGCTGCCGGTTCGACCGGTGCTGCTGGTTCAGCTTGAGCAGCGTTCTGCTTAGCGATATAGTCCTTGAACTCCTGGATAGCAACGGAGAAGCCGTTGACCGTGTCCTTGAGAGCAGAGACAGTATCTGCTAGATTCTCTTCTGCAGCCTGAGAAGCTTGCGGCTCCTGAGTGGTTTTGCCACCGAGAAGATCTGCAAAGTCGTCATCTGCTACGTTCTCTGGTGCACCTGCTACGTCTTCAGCGCTTACTGGCTTCTGTTCCACGTCGGACAGAAAATCCTCATTTAGAAGCTCTTTTCTCTTTTTAGTCATGTTGTAACACCCTTCTAGTATTTCTTTATGTTATTTATACCAGTAGTTTACAGAGAGTTGATAACTACCTGCATCTCTTCAGACTTTCTGAGCTCGTCGAAAGCGTCTGTGAAGTCTTTCCACTCGTTGAAGCTCTTGATGTCGGCAGACATCGTGGTTCTGATGTTGTCGAGCACCCATTCGATCGTCTTCTTCTGGTTGTCTACTGTCTGGTTCTGGAAGGAGAGCTGGAACTCTGCCGGGCTGAATTTGTCTTTGAGCTTCTTGACGTACTTGTCGTTGTCTTCACAGAACTTGTCAAGCTTCTTGAAGAGAGCCTTGAGAGACTCGTCCTTCTTGATCTCGTCTTCAGTCTTGCCGTTAGCGCTCTTCACGACGGCCCAGATGTAGTATAGCGGGTTCGTGTCTTCCTTCTTCTGGAACACTGTGGATTCGTTTAGAAGGAATTCATGTAAATTTTTGTATTCTTTTGCCTCTTTCATCTCTTGGATGCTCCTGTTTTAATCTCTGAAATTGAAATAGATCTTGTCTGGATCCTTGTAGTCGTTGAGGTTATTGATCGTCATGTCTGGTGCGTATTCCCATGTCTCATGACTTCCCTTCGCCCATGATGCAGAATTCTCTGTGACTGTAGCGCAAGTGTCGTTCCAAGATCCAGAGTTGGTCTCTACGGCTTCATAAGCGCCATTCCAGTTTCCTGAGTTTTCGTAAACTGTGTCGTAAGTGGATTCCCAGTCGCCTGAGCTTGATCCGACAGTCTTGAATGTCGAATCCCAGTCCCCCGAGTCAGCCTTGACCGTCTGGTAAGTGCTCTGCCAGTTAGTAGCGGAGCTCTTCCAGCTGTCGTCTCCTTTAGCCCATGCGGCAGAGTTTGCGCTGACAGCGCTTGACGCAGCTTCCCAGTAAGCGGAGTGACCATCGACCGTGTGATAGGTGTCAGTCCAGTGACCAGAGTCTTCAAGGCTGATTCCTGCCCAAGAAGCTGAATATGAGCTCACTGTGCTATAGACAGAGTCCCAGTCTCCTGAAGTCTGCTGGACATCTTTGATTCCGTCATAAGCTTCGTCGTAGTGACCCGAGTTCTCCTTCATTGACTCGTAGACGCTGCTCCAGTTGCCTGAATTAGCGTTCGTAGTCTCGTAGTCGGACTCCCAACGGCCTGAGTTTGCAAGGACGGTCTGATATGTCGAATCCCAGTGACCTGAATTGTCGAGAACGATGCGGTACGGGCTATCTGGATCTCCGATGACGTGCCAGAGTTTCTCTAGCTGATAGAAGATGCCGCCGTAGTTCGATCTAGGCTCTCCAGATGGAGAATCGGTTTCTGGACCTGGCTTCCACATGAGCTCGTCGTGATACTTGATCCACTCCATCAGGTCACTGTAACCTGAGTCGCTCATCCATCTTCTGCTGCCGGAATCACCCCATTTGCCACCGCTATAGAGGTCGTTCATAGCCTCGTCGATCCAACCCCAGTACATCTTGTAGATTTCTGAGAGATCCAGCGGATGCTCAGGACTTCCGTTACCTTGGAAATAAGCGCTCTCAGCGTGGAAATACGGCTCTGCGCTGTATGTCTTTAGGAATGCGCTTGTAGCGGATATGATGTTGTAGATCGACTCGTTAGCGCCAGAATCCCAAGCAGAAGCGATCTTGTAAGCGCTGTCCCAGAATGCTGAGTTTGCGCTCACAGTCTCATAAGTGCTCTGCCAGTTGTCGGCTGAGTTCTTCCATGAGTCATCAACAGCGCGATCCCAGTCAGCTGAGTGACCGGAGACTGCGGAGTAAGTCTTATTCCAGATGTCGACTTCGCCAGAAGTGATGCAGAGACAATGATCTTCGTCTCCGTCGCAGCAGTGTTCCCACGGATACGCGCCCATCACTGGTTCAGTGTCGTTCCAGTGGTGCCAGTGCGGAGGTCTGTGAGGAGGATGATCTCCTGGATAGTCTTTGTCGTAAGGAAACACTGACGGCCAAGGTCCGCATGGTCTGTGCGGAGGTCTCGGCGGAAACTTCTCTTCTTGATCTGCCATCCCTTCTCCTTGCCTTTAGATCTTAGCTATCGGTGAACATTGACTTACTTTTTGAGGAACAGGTTCTTTGTGTTGGCTAGCTGAACGCCGAGATCGTGGATAGCTGTTCCGATCTTGTTGATACGAGCGTCGAGAAGCGCATTGACCTTCTTTCTGAACTGTTCGAGAGCGTCATCACGTCCCGTGAAGTCTTCTGGAAGGATCCATTCCTTTTCGATATAGCTTGTGAGCTCGTTCACCATGTCGTTCGAGAATCCGTCAAGAGAAGCGATAGCGTCAGCGTTGCCCTTAGAGAAGTACTGAGCGACTAGATTTCCCATAGCGGACTTCTGCTCGACCGGGGCTGGAGTAGAAACGTTTGTGCTACTCGGATCCGGAACCTTTCCGTTGATCTCGTCCTCGAACACTTCCGGGCTGTAGTTAGCATCTTCATTGACTTTCTGTAGATACTCTTTGAATTTCATAGGTTTTACCTCTTATATCTCTAGTTTATTTATACTCTCATGTTCAAAGAAAAAAATCATATACTTAGCAAATTGATACGAATTTGCACTAAAAATAACAAAAAAATCAAAAATAAACACGTATAAATATAATATAGATTATTGGATTGGACTGGAATCTAATAATAGGAAACGAATTTAAAAAGGCTAGGAATAGTCTTAAATCCTATTGGTACCAGTCCTACTAATAGGATTTTTTTGTATGAAGAAAGGACTAGAAGTAAGGTTATACCCATCTAAGGAACAAAGAGTACTCATTGACAGAACTCTAGGTTGTTCTCGTTTTGTGTATAATCGTGTTCTAGCCTTAAAGAAAGAACTATGGGAAGACTATAAGCTATCATTCAATCCCAACCTGAAGAGTTTTAAGGAAGAATGGAAATTTCTGACGAAAGTACCAAGTCAGGCATTAGCAAACAGTTATGTGGATTGCATGACTGCTTATAATAACTGGTTCAATTCACTAAAAGGAAAATCTAAAGCTAAACAATCATACCCAAAGTTCCATAAGAAAGGACAGAAAGACTCCTTTAGGATTGCTGCTACAAAGACTTCTAAAGGCTATGATGTAAGGATAGAGGACTATGAACATATTAAAGTCCCAAAGTTAGGTGCAGTTAAATTCCGAAACTATAATGGAATAGACTGGTCTAAAGTTCACATCTATAACATAACGATTAAAAAGACTCCTACTAATAAGTATTTTGCTAGTCTTTGCTGTGAACTTCCAGAACCTGAATATGTAGAGCCTAAATTTAATGCTTGTGGGTTTGATCTTGGAATTAAAGACTTTGCTATCTTTGATTACGGCGAAGTAATTGAAAATCCAAAGTATTATAGAAAGACTGAATATAAGATAAAGAAAACACAAAGAGTTTTAAGCAAATGTGTAAAGTTTAGCAAGAACTACAAGAAAGTCAAGTTAAAACTCGCTAAACTACACGAAAAGATTAGGAATCAAAAAAAGAACTTTCAACACAAATGGTCAAGGAAAATAGTGAACGAAAACCAAGTCATTGTTTCCGAAGACTTGAATGTTAAAGGCATGTTGAAGAACCATAAACTTGCAAAATCTATACAAGATGCAAGTTTTAGTTCATTCTTCAATATGATAGCATACAAATCTAACGAACAACATAGACAGTATGTAAAGATAGGAACATTCTATCCATCGTCTAAGTTATGTCACTGTTGCGGATTCAAGTACAAAGGTCTAAAACTCGAAGAACGCTTTTGGACTTGCCCACAATGCGGAACATACTTAGACCGTGATGAGAATGCGGCAATCAATATACTAAACGAAGGTCTTAGAATTTTAAGTAGAAATACCGTAGGAAGTACGGGAAACGATAAATCGTTTAAGCCTGTTGATACTGATTTGAGTACAAACCTTGAGTAGGAATCAGTCATAGTTTGTAGACATTCTGTAAGCTACGCTGGAAAGTCATCTGTTTTAGCAGAGTGACTTACTTCATACTCTTACCAGCCGTCGAACGGGTCAAACGGATCAGATTTACGCTTCTGATTGACTATCTGCGGCGGTTCGTCTTGCGGTTCGTAGACGTGAATTCTCGTGTTGATCTGAGATTTTTGGATGATTTCTGGCTCTTTGCCTTCCGATTTTCGCTCTTTCTCAGTGTAAGGATTCACAGTGTCTTCGTTCTTCACGTAGTCATTTACCGCTAAAATGTCGTGATGCGACTCGATGTCTGCTGTTCTGTTCTCTATGTCGAAGGTCTCTGCGAGCGACGTGAACTTCTCGATCGGCATATCGTCGTCGTTCTCGTTCATCACGTCCACGTCCTCGTGATTGTTCTTCCAGATTCTCAACGTGAACGTGTAAGTGATCGGAGTTCCGAGGAATGCAGTTCCTTCTCCAAACGCCTTCACGTTGATGATCTCGTAGTACTTGTCGTTGAACTTGAAATACATCAAGTCGCCGATCTTCGGCTTATACATCTCGTACTTGATCGCAGTCCTGTCGTAGTCGTACTGGCTCGCTTCGTTGAAGTGTGCGATAGTCGCCTGGACTTCGAAGACTTCCTCGTAGAGCATACCCTGAAGCTGGTACTTCTTCTGGAGATTCGGAATCTTGTCAGTGTAGACGGATAGTCTGAATCGACGGACGATATTCTCCAACGGATCTTCGCCGAAGAGACGGTCACGCTTAGTAGAGATCTGCTTCACGTAGTAGTCGATCTCGAATCCGAACTGATTGTAAGCTTCCGAAGTCAGAGAGCTCATCAAAGCTGCTTCGTTAGCGTAGCAGCTGTTTGGATCAGTGCCATCGAACGGAAGAGACTTGTTCCAGTCCCAACCGCTAACGGTGCAGCCTCCTGAGCCGCCCCAGATTCTATTGAACTCTTCTTGAAAATCTGTACTCATGCTTATAGTATATATATTGTGATATGAACGTCTCCACAATCATCTGCACCTACATCTACCAGACTTTTGTCACCATAAAGACTGCTTTAGAGGTTACGCAGGCTGCAGCAGACAAGATACTTGACCTGATCTACGGTCTTGTCAAGCTTGCTCTGTGGAGCGTCAGAGAGATTCTTGATCCGATCATCAAGGTCATCAGAAATTCCATAACATCTCTGATCAAGTCATTGGGCTCATTGTGGATACGAGATTTCTCGAACACGAAAATGTGTCAAAATCTCTACAAGTGCGAGTTCTTCCGTGACTATCTTCTCAATCCTGACTCGATATTCTCGAAAGCCGTTTGTGGCATGTTCGGCTTAGACGGAAGCGACCGATATTCTAGAGTTCAGGCTGAGCTTCACGAGATAACTCAAGACTTCCAGCGTTTCAAGGAGCAGATCTGCTCTGGCATCTCGCTCGACTTCACTCTGTCTGCGATCACTGGTCTGTTCCAGAGCTTCTTGGCTCAGATCAACAAATGGCTGAGATGGCTGCAGCGCAAGGTTGACGCTGTGTACCGCTTCTTGAGATACTATCTTGACAGCTTGAAGCGTTGGGGTGTTTTCGATCTTCTCAATCAGCTGAAGGCTATGTTCGACTGTATCTTGGACGAGACAGAGATCTGTGCTAGCAACGAGACTGCTGCATCGTTCTATCAGGCGTTCACTGACAAGATGAAGATATACTGCACGAGAGCTAACGACTGGATCATCAAGCCGAACTACGAAGAGCTGTGCACGAGCTTCATGAAGGGAAAGATCCGTGAATTGAAGGATATGTGCAACAAGGTCGAGAACGGACTACGACTCTTCGTCAACCCGAGCAACATTCATCCGACTTCTGACTGCCTCAACCTGGCTGGTCACATCACTGGAATCGGAAAGTTCTTAGTCACCGGAAAGGCATCTAACATACCCATCTACAAGTACTGCAAGAACAAGATCAACGCTATCATAGACGCATGGAACGGAACGAATCCGACAGTCCAGTACTCTAGCGTTGATACTCTTCTCGAGGATCTTCGTTTCGAGAGAGATGGAGTCTATGTCAAGGATACGAAGCTTGCGCTAGAGCAGAGTGGAGCTGACGAGATGAATATGTCTCTTGACGGCACCGAAGACACTAGCAGCATGAACAAGGCCATCATCGTCGGTGACAACGTCTACTCGGCAGCATATCTTCTCTATCTGTTCCAGCAGAACGACAATGAGGCTGTCAACTACTTCAACGAGTACAACGTAGCCTACACAGATCTTGTGAATCTGGCAGACTGCGCTAAATTTTACGAATAATTTACTTCGCTACGACTTCAACATATTTGAGGTTGAAGTTGAAGTGACATGCTTCGGCAGAGATATTCTCGTCAGAATCCTTCAATCTAGCAGAGAACTTGAACTGGAGATTTCCTGATCCACGAGCGATTCCAGATAGAGGAAGATCGATGATATTGAATTCATTGATCGGCATCTTAGCCTTAATCGTGTGATCCATTCCGTCGTCACTAGTTACGGTTACTGCGATGTCTGCTTCAGTGTTTGCAGTCAAGCCGTCATTAGCGACTTCGACGAGAGCGTGCCATTCGTAGATCTTGTCGTCTGGTAGAACGACAGTTCCGTTCTCTACGTCCAATGTGCCGCCATTTGTAGCGTTCTTTGTGAGGTTAGCCATCACTAGCTCGGCGTATGTACCGTTATTAGATGTCGGCAGAGAGATATTGTTGTCCTGAAGCGAAGATCCTCTGAACCATTGCATTTCACTCGGATCGCTTGATCCAGAACCGCCGCCTGCAGAGATCTTCGCTACGCCAAGATGCTTGATCTTAGCTTCTGCTCCAGTCGATCCGACCTTTACCTTGACAGACATCAATGTGCCATCGGAAGTTATGTGCTTCAGGAACGAGAAGCCTGCGCTGTAACGATTTTCATCGATTCTTGGAGTGATCGTGTTGCACTTCATGAAGCCTTCTCCGAAGTCAACTTCGAGATCGGCTAGAGTGTCTATTCCTTCATCGAGCTGAACATCGATGACTGCGTTGACTTGATAGATGCCTGAGTCGAGCGCTAGCTCTGTTGCGCTGCTTGCCCTAATCGAGCGGCCGCCGAAGTCTGGGTTGCTAGGAAGATACAATGGAAGCGCATCTTCATCTCCGACTTCACGAACTTCTCCATTGTCGCCGATCCAGTAAACAGGACCATCCCCGTCGTTTCCGCTGCCACTTCCGCCCTGCTCGATGCAGAAGATGTTGTTGACTGAGAATGAGATGCCTGGAATAGTCTCTTCTGCGGTCATGTGCAGCTTGACAGATTCAAGATTCTGAGCCATCCAAGTGATAGACTTTGTCACCTTGTGAGCTTTAGTGCCATCGATTCTGAAGTCGAAGTCATATACTTCGCCCGGTGCAGTGTCAGCAGTGATGTGAACTGTGTACTCATGATCTGCTGGATCAGTTACATTTGCGATGACTTCTGCTGAAAGAATGTATTGCTTGTTAGTAAGCATGCCAACGACTGAGTCATTCTCGATTCCGAGATATTCATGACCTATAATGTGATCATCTCCATCTGGCAGAGGAAGATCTGCTGTTGACGGTTGTACGAATGTGATCCAAGTCTGTGGAAGCTCGCTTGACGAAGTGCCCTTGTTAGAGTTCACGTAAGCTAGCTTTCTCTCGCCGTTGACGCTCAGATCGTAGATGATCTTGCGGTCTTGTTCGCTAGTTCTCTTCGTTACGTTTATGGACTCATCGTCGGAAGTGACTTCGACCTGATAGTTGCCATACTTCGCAATAGCCTTAGCGAGAATGATGTCGTTATCCATCGCAGGCTCGATGTTGTTGTCATTGAGCCAGTTACCGTCAGCGATCGTTCTGCGGTTCCACTTGGAGACTTCGTAGAGCTTAATATTAGTTCCTTCAACAGTGAATTGTCGTGTTTTAGCCATGTGCAATACACTCCATGCTTTCTTTCTAGTTATTTATCGCTATTTAGGTTAGCCGACTAAGATCTCGGCTGTTGGACTCTCAAGATCGATTCTCTCTTCGCACTTCTCGATCATATCCTTGAAGTCTGCGGCTAGAGAGTCGCCGTTCAACTGACCACCGCCTGCGAGCTGCAATGTGTACTTTCTAAGAGCGAGAGTCCACAGCCAGCCAGCTTTTGCGACTAGATACTTACGGAATAGCGGATCCTGAATGAGGTTTAGGACGTGCTCGCGCTTATAGACACGGAGAAGACAGCGGTCTGGGTAACGCGGAGTAGGACGTACCATGAGCGCTTTCTCTTCTCTGATGTACTTTACGCTGTATTTTCTTGCGAAGTCCATCTTCGCTTCTTCCAACCAAGTGAGCGTAGCGTTCCAGTTGCCCAGAACGTCGCCGTAATCAGCACCGCCCCAACATGTTCCTGGGAAAGTCATGCCTCCCCACGGGAATTGCGAGACTAGCGCATTCGTAACTGGAGATAGAAGGTTGTCGGTGAGTCCGAGGAAGCTGGGAAGATTCAGATCAACCACTTCCTCGAGTTCCTGACAGATCTTGTAGTGAGTCATTCCGGGAACGAGCTGGAAAGCCAAGTAGTCTTCACGATGTCCTTGGCTGTAGTATTTCCAGAAGTATCTTATGCAGTCACCGATCAAGTCCATAAGCTGCTCGTCTGACAACTCTACGCAGATTCTTGGTGCACCAAGCTGACGAAGAACATAAGCCTTCAACGCGGCTAGATTGTCGATCCAACCAATGTCGTAGTACGGATCTCTGTGCTCGCAGTACTTCGGTAGTCTCGGATTGCTGCTCTGTATCATAGATCAGCCTCCCAGCTAATTACTCACCATAGTCTTCAGGATTAGTTTCCTGGAATGTAGAGTAGACAATATCTACTTCACGTGTGATCTTTCCGTCACCTTCCTGATCCAATGTCGTAGAGTGAATTCCCATTGGCCAGCAGTAGTAGAGTGTGTAGTCGTGAGGCATACCCTGTGCTAGTCTTGAGTCGAAGCATGTTAGCTTGATCTTTGCGCTATAGTCTCTCATGTAGTTGGAGACAGCAGCGCCAGTCTTCTGGTCGAAATAGACAGCAGCGTCGCCGCCATCCTGACCGATGTCAGCGTTGTGCATGAGGTTCATCCAAGCTTGGAACATGTGAGAGGTCGTCCAGTCTTGGAACTCGTCAAACTTCAACGTAATCTGGCCGTCTTGCTTCATACGGCCCGGGAAGACTTTCTTTGATCCTTGCCAATGGGTCACAAGCGTATTTTCGACCTTTCTTTCTGGTAGAGCTGCGGTTTTGCATCTCAACGTAAACTGACGTGTACCGCCGATATGCGGACTATCGAACAACGTAGCGAGAGGTGTACCCTTCTCAGGAATGATCACAGCTTGCCATAGGAAGTTCTTAGCGATATCCTTGAAATTGTCGATCTCGCTAGTAAACACGTTCATATCATTTTCAGCTGCCATAGCAATTTACTCCTAAATGTACTCTTTTACTTGTTATTTATAGACGTTGAATTGCGGCCGATACAGTTACTACATTCTTGATCGTAGCCCTATTCTCTGGAGACGCCGCCCAGTCGTTCTTAATCTGAGTTTCCCAAACCGAAACTTCAAAATCTCCTTTCATAGGAGCTGATTGTCCGTCTAGAATCGTCATCACATCCATCGTTTCCGTCTTTGTCCCTTGAAACTCTGTCGGGAGCATGTTGACTGCTTCGGTGAGCTCATCAACGAGATAACCAGACACGTTCTGGAATGCGACCTGCTCTTTCATTCCCTCTGGAATGAAGCCGCTCGTCATGACGTGATAAATCGGATCTGCGTTAGTGAAGAGATAGTCTTTCGTGTAGCCCTGGGAGTTTTCGTAATACGACGGAATCGTTCCTTCGCCGATGCTGCATCTATCAGCATTAGGTGGGAAGACATAGTCTGGCGCAGAAAGTTCTTTCTTTTCCGCTTTTCCCTGAACGATCAGCGGTGGAAGTGCAGTGATGTACTGACCGGTTACGCTCAACAGAACATAAGGATTCTCTGGATCCTGTTCTTCTGGAATATGGCTCTCTGGCTCTGTGCATTCGAAGAGCACATAAGAGTCGTCGAAACCCTCAGTCTCTGTGCCATCGGAGCACTTAGCTGGAATGTAGATCGTCAGCTCGTAGCGGTCTTCCTGTGAGTTGTATACGAACTGAGTGTCGTAGAAGACGGAAGCCGTGATAGGAAGTCCATCTTTGTCGAGACGTGTTCCGAGATTGAACGTGAGCTCGCGATTCTCTCCAAGGATCTCGTTAATTGACAGCCAGCATCGCTTCATGATGTCTGGATTCGACATCTCTAGCTCTGGAATGTTCTCCACAGAGATCGTCGTGGCGTCATACATGTACGGATGTAGCTTCGCATTCGTAACGTGGACAAGGAGACGCTCACGGCCATCTTCGACTACCACTTCGCTAGTCGTGTAAGACGCCGTAACCTCTTTGTCGTTGCTTTGTCGAATTGACTTAAATGCGTTAGTTAGATCGGCCATTCAATCCTCTTATGCGTACTTGTATCTGAATCTGAGTCGTAGGACTGGAATATCTCTCATCGAGCTGAAGTTGACGATGTTGTTGTTGTCATCAAGGATGTTGTCGTCGAAGACTACCTTCAAGATCGGATAGAGATATGCGAAGTTCTCTCTCGCTACTTCGTCTGTGATCTTTCCGGAGTCAAGAGCCTTCTTTAGCTCGTAGTAGAATGACTGCTCGCTCAAGTTCTTCGTGATGTCAGTGGAGTTAGCGCCTCGTCTTGAGAACGTCTCGACACGGATCTGCTTAGCGGAGTAATAGTCATCTAGCTGCTTGATCTTATCTTCGGTTATTCCAACCTGATACAGAGATCTGAATGCGACTTCTTTTGAAACTCCCATAGCGATCAGCAGTTTCAATACTCCATAATAGGCAAATAGAGCTCTGATCTGATCTGGAGGTTCTGTCTCGAAGTCTATCTCGTAAGGCAGCTCGATGGGTCTATCTTCGGTACCGACAACCAGCTCTCGTCCGAGGATCCAGTCGTTCACGACATTCAGGAAGTTCATATCGAGTCCACTTATCTTGCCTTTCTTGAACAGCGAGTCATCTTCTATCTCTAGGTCCATGTAGTAGCTAGTAGAGATTGACGGATTCGTGTTGAGCGATAGGTAGACAGCGTCTGGATCTACGCTCACTTCCTCGATGCGGTAAGTGTTGCTAGACGGGTTCTCAGACTGGATCGTGACTGTGAAGTCCTTTCCGACCATGTCGCTGAACACGTCTCTCATGTCTGTTCCGCGAATGTCGTTCATCGGAACGATCAGGATGTTGCGGTTCGATCTGATGTAGCCTGGCTCGAAGCGGTAAGACTTGTTCTCTCCCTTGATCCAGTCAGAGACCTTGAGGTCAATGTTAGCACGCTTTGCGGAAGGATTCTGTAAAATTAGATTTACAATATCTGACTTGAAGATTCTCTCTTTGAAGCCAGTGTTGCGTGAGAGCCACTTGTAGATCGAGTTCTCTAGCTCGTCTTTGAACTTCGCCATGTCGACGTGTCTGTCAACCAGAATGTCGCCGACCACGTCGTAGTAGTGGAATAGCGGAGGCATAGAGATTAGCTTCGTGTTGAGCATCATTCGATCCTCAGCGTCAGCACGGATCTGCTCGCACCATTGACCGAAGACTGAGCCGTCATTGTACTGATCGTAAGTCATTCTCTTCGGATGAACGAGGAACTCCACGAAGTCAAGCAAGTGATCCATGTAGGTCTGGTAGTCGATGTACATGCAAGTGTTCGTAATGTCCTCGTCTTCGTCAAACACGTTGATCGGACGATAGAGTCCATCTGCTTCGCGATAGATGTCGGACAGGATAGAGTACAGAACCAAGTTCGTGATTCCAGCGTCATGCTCGACGCCCTCGTCTTCAAGCTGATTCTCACCAAATGCGATCGCGTGCTTGACGATCAGCGGATCAGTGATGGTCAACAGGTAAGACTGGAAGTCTGGGTAAGTGATTAGCTTTCCGTTAGATGCGAAGTAGAGCTTTGCGTTTCTGACCATGCTTTCTTTAGACTCGAAGTCAGTTCCGCCGTGAATAGCGCTCTCGAACATGAACTGGACGTTGTTGGTGATGTTTACGACTCTACCCTCGCCAGAAGCGTAGATCTTGCCCTCTGGACGAAGAACTGAACCGACTGCGTCCGGATAGTTAGCGTCTGATCCGTCAGTGATCACGTACTGGACGAAGATCATGTCGTCGAGAGACTTTAGACCCTCGACTGTGTCGATTCCGTTTCCGAAGTAGAGACGGACTGTCTTGTCGTAGTTCGATCTGATGCAGACAACGTTGTAAGGAGGATTCTCTTTCTGGCGCTTGACTTCGTTCTCTTTGTATAGCTCGACGGCTTCGTCTTCGATGTAGAAGATGTTCTCGTCTGTCATAGCCTCTTCGAGAGACTTGCCGATTCCGATCTTGCAGAGACCATAGCGTGGCTCATATTCTCCGTTCTTGAATGCGAACGGATCACGAACGCCGTAGTAGTTCGAGAACTTGAGATCGTCGATGTCGTAGAACTGGTCTTTGTGTCCAACCTGGCTTGCGAATGTCACTGGATCGATCGTCTTCGATACTCTCTTTCCCTGAACGACTTTGATATTTCTCAACTTAGATGCAGCGGCGCTGCTGACCTTTCCAGCGAGCGTCAAGTAGCCATCATTGTCGCTCTCGTAGCCGTTGACTGCATAGATGATCTTCTTTGACCATGAGGAATTGCCAACGCCGTTTCTCACGTCGTCTGCGGTGAGCTTGTATGAGTAGCATGCGTCAAGGAAGAAGTCGTGACCGTTGAACGTGAATGTCAAGTTTTCGTTATTGAGCCAGATCGTGTCGCCAGCCTGAACGGTGCTCGGGAGAGGTCCGTTCAGATTCAACGAGATGTTAGCGACTGCGGGAACTGGACGCTTTGGCTGATAGCCGAGATTGTGGCACAGCTTGATGACGCTAGAGTCAAGTTTTGCAGTGTCGAGATAGTTCTCTTCGGCAGTGCGCTGAATGTAGAAGTTTGTCAGATCTAACACGCCAGCGATGAATTCCTGGAGATAGGAATAGATGCTAGCTTGGCTCAAATTCTTGTACTGCTCATCGGATAGGACTCGGTTGTTCCAGTCCGTAAGCATCGATTCGTGCGTGACTTTCGTATAATCTAGGCTCATGCAATTTACCTCTATGTTATTTATAAATACTTGAAGAGGTAACTCATGAATCTGAAACTTACATTCAATCAAGTGAAAACTTTACAGAAGTGCAAAGAGAATCCGTCGAGATTTCTCAAGTTCTGCACGATTCTCGGTCCGTCTGGCGACCAGGAGTTCAAGCCGTTCAGATGGCAGAAGAAAGTCCTGAAGTCTTTCAAAGAGACAGCTTTCGATCCAAAGGCGAAGCGAGGACACGTGCTGATTGGTCCCAGACAGTCAGGAAAGACGACACTGATCGCAGCTTATGCGCTATGGTATGCGCTATTCCACAATGACCGTAACGTATGCTTGATGGCCAGAAAGTGGGCGCAGGCTAACGAGATCTTGCATCTGGTCAAAGAGATCTACAGAAAGCTGCCCGAGTATATGCGTCTGGATACGAAGCTTGACCGGAAAGAGATCATGCAGTTCACGAACAACAGCAGGATCTTCTCTTGCTCCGCGAACTCTGCTATGCTTCATGGCCGCACGATTGATCTGTTCGTGATCGACGAAGCCGCGTATATCGATGACTACGACTTCGAAGAGCTGATGATGTGCATCCTTCCAGTCATGATGTCTCGCCCGTCTGCCCAGACGATATTTCTATCGACTCCGCAGAAGAAAGAGACTACGTTCTACAAGATATACGAAGATGCGGTATACGATAAGAACTCCTTTGTTCCGCACCGAGTGAAGTGGAACTGTCGTCCCGAGCATACGAAGGAATGGCTCGAGAGCATGAAGAAGAACTTCAACAAGGACCACTTCCGTTGCGAGATCCTCGGCGAGTTTATTTAGCCTTTCCAGTGGAACTGGTCGATCGTCATTGACGTTTCGATCTTCTTGACTTCATCCATCGTGATCTTGCGCTGGCCGAGAGACTTTTCGACCAGCAGCATGTTGTGAGCGTTGATCTTGTTGATCGGGTCAAGCAGACCCAGACGGAAGATCTTGTTGAGATTGAGCGAGAGAAGCCAAGCTTCGCGTTCAGAGTAGTAGCGGGACTTCGGCGTGATCTTCATAGAAGACGGCGGAAGCGTCGTTACGACTTCATCGTCCTTCTGGCTGTAGCGTCCCTGATTGCTGACGAGGTGTAGATAGTGGCAGCACTCGTGAAGGAAGACGGCTGCTGCGTCGTCGTCTTTGAACTTGATCTTGCCGTCGCTGAGATAGTCTTTGCTCAGGTAGAGGATGTTTACGAAGGACTTAGTGGTAAAGAAGCCGCCGATGCCGCTTCGATCCAAGATCTTCTGGTCCTGAAATACGACTGATGCGAACTTAGCGCCAGTGATCTTGCCTCGAATGAAGTTCCATGCGATCTGAAGGCCGCTGTTGTCAGTCACCATTTCTAGCTTGGCGACTTGAATGCGGGTAAAAATAGTGCGATTGTCAATCATAACTGGTCCTTGATGACGGTTCTACATCCATAATATAGGTAATTCCTGCACTTTTGTAAACAGAAAAAATTAAGATTTTCTTGAATTTTAGGGTTTACGAATTCTCCCGAAATACCTATATTGTACATACAAACCGTCAACAAGGACCGCTTAAATGACCAACGTAGAAGTTTCCGACAAGGCTATCGAGCTCCAGTTCACCAACGCTGTGGACTACTTCGGCCTCTATATTCCTAACCTCCTTTCCTTCTACGCTCTCTTCACGAAGCGCGTAAACAACGACATCAACGCTATCCGCATCTGCGTCAAGACCGACGTTACTCCGGTTCTCGAATACAACAAAGCTTGGATCTGCAGCTGCGACCGAGCTGTCTTCGTCTTCATTCTCGCCATCGAGATGTACCGCTTCATCCTTCATCACTGCACGCACCGCGAACTCACTGGCGCAAACGCATTCAAGGCTTCCACTGCGACTTGCAACAGCAAGGAACTTCAGATCTTCCTCTCTTCTGCACCCGAAGAACTCGCTAAACACGTCCGCGAATCGATCTGGTGCAAGAAGCTCATCGAAGATGAAATCAACCAGAAGATCGCAGAAAACGACTATTACTACGAATCTGTCTTCCAGCTGCTCAATCAGCACCAGGAACAACAGCAACAACAACAGCAGTCGTCATCTCAGGACGGCGAAGGAGATCAAGATGATCAAGACCAGAACAACGAAACCAGCTCCGGCAGTCAAGGCGACGAAGACTCCGATTCCGAAAGCGACCAAGACCAAGACGGTTCTGAAGGTCAAGACTCAGAAGATCAAGAAGGTCAAGACTCAGAAGATCAAGAAGGTCAAGAAGGACAAGACGGATCTTCTCAGTCTAAGTCTCGAGGAACTGGCGAAGATGACTCCAACGACCAAGGAACTTCAGATGCTCAAGACTCTTCCGACTCCAGTTCAGAATCTGGTGATGCGGGTGACTCTGATGGGAATCAGAGCTCTGGAGAGGGTCGAGGAACTGGAAACAATCCTGGGGCTCCTGGACAAGATGGCAAGGGAAAGTCAAAAAAGCAAAACCCCAAAAAAGACGCCTTCGACGAATGGAACCAAAACGGCGAACAGAACACGGAAGAGTGGGGCGCAAACAATATCGTAGACGAGATGATCCGAGACGTGATCGAGAATAAGTGCAAGGTCACGGGCTGGGGCAAGCTGAGCGGCGAAGCTGTGGAAGAGATCATGCTCAAGAACAAGCGCAAGGTCAACATCACTCCGATCATCGCTGGCTTCGGCGCTACCGTCCGCTGCCGCAAGCGCGTCTCTACTCGTCTCCGCGTCAACAAGCGCTACGAATATCTTCCGGGCTACCGCACCGACCGCAAGACCAAGATGCTCTTCGCCATCGACTCCAGTGGCTCTATGTCCGAGTCAGACATCCGCAAGGGCTGCGAAATTCTGCACAACTTCTACAAGAAGACCGAAATCGATCTAGCCTTCTGGGACGCTAAGATGGTCAAGCCGCAGAAGCTCAAAAAGAATTTCCAGAAGATCACGGCTCCTGGTCGTGGCGGTACGGATCCTCACTGCATCGGCGAATATCTCAAGGCCCACAACCTGCACTACGACGGCGTCGTCATCTTCACAGACTGCTACTGGGAATGGAAGGAAAACAACCTCGGCTCTCACATCTTCGTGATCTCTTCTGAAAAGAACTACACGGTGCCGAAGTTCGTCCGCCATCACGCTTCCATCCAGCAGCTCACTCACGTCTTCGACGACTAAGAGGTAAACATGAACAAGAGAGAAATAGCTAACTTCATCCACAAATTTGTGGAATGGAAATATCATGATCTGATCTCATACAACGAGATCGAAAATGGTATGATCTACTATCCAGATACCGACAGATACGGCTTCAACTGTCACAAAGTGCTTGAAAAGTACGGGATCGGCATTGATCAGTTCAAGAAGGATCTTGCCGATCTGCTGCTCATCTTCAATCGCACCTAGCAACAATCCTCTCGTATAAATAACGAGAGGATTTTATGCGAACAGACGAAGGAAGACTATGGAACGCCACTAAGGCAGTAGGCCGTGGCTTAGTGAAGGGTGCCGCAGCAGCGCATAATGCGGCTACAAAGGCAGCTGCTGGCGCAAAAGAATTCTACGATGCCTCTTATAAGAAGCGTAAGTATAGAGCTCCAGACTGGGAGTCTGTGGCGAAAGAAGTGGCAGACGAGATCAGCGAGACGCTGCAGTATGTCGACAAGAAGCTCGTATTGAAGTGGTCGAGATACATCATAGAGGAAATCGCTAAGAGAGATGCACGGATCGGCAAGTTCGCATCCGACTTTGCAAACTAGGGAGGAGACAGATGCAGTATATCGACAGTCTACGCAGCCTAGATGAGGGTCTATGGCAGAAGTTCACCCATCAGGATGATGACCAGCAGGGTTACCAAGAACCGGACCTTAAAGAGCTGATTACGAGCGTCCAAGAGACGGTCACAGACTACTTCCCGTTCGCAGAAGAGAAGCTAGTAAAGCGCTGGATCCGCGAGATGATCACCGAGCTAGCTAAGCAGGATCGAAAAGCGGGCTCCTTCATGACTAACTTCCTTGACTAACGAGATCGAACACTATGAAACCGTCGATAGTCTCGGCGGTTTTCTTGTAAAATCAAAAAAAATCAAGAAAATCTCAATTTAGGGGTTTACAATACTCACGGAAATACCTATATTGATAATACAAAAAAAGAAATAGAGCTAACTTCAACAAGGACCAACTAATATGCTCTCCAAAGTCTCTGTCGCCGAATTCATCGATCTCGCCATCTGCACTCCCGCCCGCAAGGCTATGCTCGCTGTGGGTGAATTTGGTATCGGTAAAACACAGGTCATCCGCCAGATCGGCGAGAAGCTCGGCCTGAAGGTCATCTGCTTCGACTGCACTCATCTCAACGACGTTGGCGACATTCTCGGTCTTCCGTCCATCGTCAATGGCAAGACCGTCTTCAACCCCACTTACTGGTATGAACCGGACACTCCGGTGCTGCTCTTCTTCGACGAAGTCTTCCGTGCTAACCCGGACGTTCGTAACGCTCTCATGAGCCTCTGCCTTGACCAGACTATCGCTGACAAGAAGCTCGCTCCGGGCTCTCGCGTCTTCGCTGCTGCTAACCCTCCGGGATTCCACGGCTACGAAGGTGAAATTCCCGACCCGGCTCAGCTGTCCCGCTACGCTGCTTACTGGCTCGAACCGACCTTCCAGGAATGGTACAAGCACGCTAAGGAATGCAAGATCCACCCGGCCATCCTCGAATACCTCAACAAGAACAAGTCCGATCTGGATCCGTTCAGCAACGCTAAGGCAATGAACGTTGAAGCCGACATGGATGGTCAGGACCTCACCGTCCTTCCGTCTCGCCGTTCTTGGTTCGACTACTCCGACTTCCTCTACAACGCTGAGAAGGTCAAGGGCGTCAAGAAGCTCACCCGTGAATTCGTCATCCTCGGCGGTTCTGGCTACATCGGTAGCACTATCGCCATCAAGTTCGCTCCGTTCTACATGAACGCTTCCTCTGCCGTTGGCGCAGAAGAGATCCTTCGCGACTGGTCTTCCGTCAAGCCGAAGGATGATGAGAAGTTCGACGTGGCTACCGCTACCAAGCTCGCTAACGACATCAAGATCTTCGTTCAGTCCTACAAGAAGGACATTCCGGCCAAGTGGAAGAAGAACTTCGGAAGCTTCATCCGCGAAGGCATGAGCAAGGAAGCTCAGGTCGCTATCATCAACAACCTCGTATACCAGGACATGATCAGCGGAGAAGACTGGGTCTTCCAGATCTCCGACGACTCTCTGCAGGCCTTCTACGAGGAAACGATCGCTTCCAAGGTCGCTTAGCGCAAGCTTCGCTTAAGACTTTCGGTCCCGTCTCCTTCAATTCAACTGGTCCTTGTCTTTCGGAGACGGGACCTTTTTCTATAAATAAATCGAGAGGTACACTATGAACGAGAAAGAAGCTATAAAGACTCTGAAGGACTCTGGACTCAAGGTCATCAAGGAATATGCAGACACTTACACGAACGACACTTATGATCAGCTCTTCGAAACAATCTACGATATGAGCGCCGAAGAGTGTGCCGATCTTTGCGAGACGATCCACAAGATCTGCTTCACTAGCGAGTACAAGCGTGCGATGACGTTCAAGCAGGATCTGATCCGCCTGCTCAAGGGTCTGTAATAAATCAAGAGAAATCTTAAACAGAAAGAGAGGAAGACTTTCATCTTCCTCTCTTCATTTGTGCAGTCAAGATATTTTAGAGATCTTTCAGCTGTGTGGCGTAGTCGTACCAGTTGCGGGCGTCGAACTCCTTCTTGCGGTCCTTAGAGTAGGACTTAGTCGGAGTAAGGAAGCCGACGATTCTAGTGAATCGGTCATAGATTCCTTCGCCACAGACTGGGCAAGTGTCTCTGCCTACGAAGCCGTGGTGATTCTTGCAGACGTTGATCTTCGTGTTGAATGCGAAGTAGATCACGCCAGCGTTAGCGATCTTGTTCAGCATCTCCCATGCGACATCATTTGACGGGAACTTGCTCTCCACGTTGATGTGAGCGATTGCGCCACCTGAGCACATTGGGTCAAGGATAGCAGAGAGGTTGATCTTCTCTTGGATCGTGCACTTCTCCTTTAGCGGGATCCACTGGTTAGAGTAGATGAAGTCGTCGTTGCGGTCATAGAGAAGGTTGTCTTTCTGGCAGAGAATCACTGCAGCGCGTTCAGCTGGCACTGACTCGATGTTGAAGCTGTAGTCCTGAGTGAAGTTGTCCTTCACTTCGTTGATCGTGTCGAAGATAGCCTGAGCGAGATCGATTCCTTCCTTGGTGTAAGACTTGTTGCCGAACTCGTCAGTCTCGATGAATCCGAACTCCTTGATCGTCTCGTAGAGACCGAGAATTCCGACTGTGCTGTACTGATGGTTGATGTCGATGCCTCCTTCGACGTAGTTCGGGAGTAGGCCTCTCTCGACGTTCTTTCTGATGATCTCGCGCTGGACGTCGAGCAGCTTGCAGCACAGCTCAGTTCTCTTCTTGAGAAGCTTGAGGAAGTTGTTGATGCTGTGGATCTTGTTGTCCTTCTTGATTCCAGACTCAATAGCGACTCTCACTAGGTTCATTGTGTTGACCTTGATCGATCCGATAGAGAGCGAGGTTCCGCCGATGGAGTTCATGAACCCGTTGAGCTTTTCGTTGTTCTGTCCGATAACGACTTTCTTTCCGTCTTTCTTCAACCCAGTAGTCGAGGATAGCAAACGACAGCAGTTGCTCAGTGTAGTGACGTCCTTTGAGACGAAGAAGTTCGAGTCGTTCCACTCAGTGTTGTGGTCAGAGCACCAGCGAGCGAACTCTTCATCGACGAACTTGCCGTCCTTGAACTGAAGGCTGTAAGTCAGGACGGGGAACGTGAACATGTTCTCGCTTCTGATCTGAGATACGACTTCCATGAAGATCTTCTGGTGCTCGATGAACTCTTCGACGCAATCGATGAACAGCGTGCCGTCTGGGAATTCTAGACCGCCGAACAGAGATTCGCAGTATTGACGGTCAAAGATCGAAACGTTCACGAAGGCTGTCTGGTCGATGCGCATAAAGGGCTGATTCAGGCGGTATATGAGCTTTTGGAAGCTCTGCCTTAGGTAACTGTCCGGGTCCTTGGTAAAGAAGCCCTGCTGCACGTCTTTGCGCCAAAAATAATAGGTCCAGACGAGAATGTTCGGGATGCCGACTGCGCCAGAGCTGCGATTGCTCATGAAGGATACGAACTCGATCACGTCGTCCAAGAATGTAGTGAGATGCTTGGGCGGGATGTTGTTGTAGTTCTTGAGGAAGAACAGACCCTCTTTCGCTAGTCTAGTGAGATCGTAAGCGAAGCAGTAGCCCATGTAGGTCGAAGTGCAAGCGTCATGCAGATAGAATCCGCCGTTGTACTCCTGTTCGAGCCACTCACGAGCCGTCTTCAGCCCGTACTTCTGCTTGAGCTCTAGGAATAGCTTGTTGAATGCGAAGATCTTGTCAAGCGGCTTGTCCTTCTCGTTGAGCAGAGCGCGAATGTCCTTCGTGGAAGCGTTCGCGTTAGCGTCGATAGTTACGTCTGCGGTGACAGCGTTCTTTGCAGTGAATGCATCAATGAAGTCACTGAAGTTCACGTTCTTCTCGGCGAATCCGTTGAGAATCTCAAAATCTTCTCCATACTTTTCCATGACTGCGGATAGAGCCTTGTTGAAGTCCTTGTTGACCTTCAGTGGGATGTTGAAAACAGAATTGTTGACTGCCATATTGTTTCCTTGGTTCAAAAATCTTTACTTTGCTACATAATGAAAGCAGCGCATAGACAGCGCTGCTGTGAATAAAGTTGACTATTTAAGGAGTTCCGTGTAGCATTGTCGATTATTTATACCGTTCGAAAGCTCCAAAACTCACCTTTATTCAGCGTTCTTTCGGATCCACTCGATTCCGTCTTTGAAGTCCATGACTCTTCCGTCGACTTCGAGAAGCGGAGCCATAGTGAAGCCTAGTGAAGTAGCGACTTCCAGCACCTTAGCGTTGTCGTCGATCTCTTCGAACTCGATGTTGGCTTCCTTCAGCTTACGTTCCATCACGTTGCACTTGGGGCAGTGTGTTGTGTACATCTTGACTGTCATGACTGTACTCCTTAGTGAAACTTCGTTAGTTGCTGAGTGTCGCGAGGAACATCTGCTTCTTGTACTTCGGACCCTTCGGCATCTTGCCCGGCTTCTCTGGTTCATCGTCTTCGACGCGAGCGTGGAAGTACGGGATGACCATCTTGGAAACCTGTTCCGGATCCATGTCGGTCTCGAAAGTGATCTTGTAGACGGACTTCTGCTTCTTGAGGTTGCGCTTCACAGCTACTTCGGTGACCTTGCACTCGATCTTAGCTTCGCCGAACTCGAGATCGATCTCGTCGTGCATGTCGAGCGTGTAGTTCTTCCAGCTGTCGGAGTCTGCGATCTTTTCGAGATCGGCTCTGTCAGTGTTGTTCTTGAAGTAGCGGAGAAGCTGGATCGGACCCTCTTCGTTAGTCTTGATGACGATCTGAGAGTAGACGATCAGATCTTCCTTCTTGGTGAAAGCCTTGTAGCCTTCGAGTGTAGCGTTGTCGATAGTTACGTTCATGAGTTACCTCTTTAGTATTCCAGTTAAATTTACAAAAATGCTGCTGGAACAAAATTCCAGCAGCTCGTTGGTGCACAATCAAAGGTTATGCGTAGAAAATCTCACGGTCGAACAGTGACTGCGCTGTCTCTTTCGGGCTCAATTCTGGGCCGAGAGACTGAGCTATCAGCTGAACGAAGATTTCCTTGACCGTCTTGTATACGCAGAGTTCCTCTTCAGTGAGTCTGTCGAATCCAGATCCAGTGAAGCCCTTTGTAGCGTATAGCTGTGCGATCTCGTTGCGGAGGTTCGTGATGTTGATGTAGTGCTTGTTGTTGAACAGATACACGGCATTGTCGGATAGACGCTTAGCTATCCAGCGATTCTCTGACTTCTGAGCCAGATCGTTCACTTCTGCGCTGATGTCGCTGCTCGTTGAAGCCGTCAACGAGACAGAGGTCTCTTCGACAGATTCCTTGAGCGCTTTGACGTAATCACAGAACTTCATCACTGAATTTCCTTCAAATATACCCTGAGATCTTCCAATGTCTTCTTGACGTCATTACGATGGAACAGCACAGCGTGACCCTTGTTGGCCTCGAACTCTTCACAGTTCTTCTGGTAGTCGTCGATGAGAAGCGTGTCTGGATCTGCAAAGTCCTTCTTGTCACATCTTCTCGCTACTAGAACGATCTCCATCGGATTCGTGCCCAAGTTCTTCTGGATCCACTCTCGCTTGCCAGCCTTAGCGGCTTCGTTGATGGCGTGAGACAGAACGTAGAGCGTCAGATCCTTCTTTCTCGCGAAAGCGTAGAGACGAGAGTATAGCCATAGACCCTCAGTCAGGACTGGAAGATTAGCCCAGAACTGTTCATCGGCTTCGACTAGCTTCTGCTCGTCCATCTCGCCAGTCTCCGGATTGAAGATTCCAGCGTTGTATGCACCCTTGAGGAAGTCGACGACTACGCCGTCCATGTCGATTGCAATTTTCCTAATCATAGTTTATTTATTCAAGATGCTCTTCCAGCGGTTCATGACGAACTCTTGCATTCCTGGCTTTCTGTCGATTCTCTGTCTTCCGTCACCGTAGATGTAGTAGATCAGATCCGTGTTGTCGATTCGCAGCGGATAGTAGATGCGCTTTCTGTTGTACTCGCGTAAGCAAGCTTTAGCGCCAGGAAGGATCGAATTCAACTCCATCTCTGAGAACAGAACTCTGCTGTTAGAGTCTAGCAGTCTCTTTCTCTTGTGCATTCCAGCGACCAGAGTTTCTCTGAGCTGCTCTGGAAGCTTGTGGAAGTTGAGACCGATGATATTGTTGTCACGGCCAGGAGCTGGTCCTACGCAGTAGATCACTGGCGTCTCGTCGACATCTAGCGAGCCGTCTTTCGCCTTGTAGATGAAAGTGTAGAAGTACCCGTTGAGAATGTCGTTAGCTTGCGTGAGAGCCATTATCCTAGCCTCTGCGATAGAACTTCTTGGATCCAGATCTCGAGATCATAAGTATGGTTGTGCTTGATGATCTCTTCGAAAGACATGTACCAAGTGTCTACGTTGTTGTACTTGCCAGGCTTGCAGATCTCTAGCATCTTCTCTTCCGAAGCGCCTTTGATGAATCCCTGAACATCGAAGAGACTGACGATGTATGTTCCGCGATTGCCAAGCGTCAAGTACCAGAAGTCGAACGGAGATACGCCCTTTCCGATGAAGTTGCACAGATGAGCGATAGCGTCTTTCTTGGCGCTCTCGCCAGTTCTACGGAATGTGACGGACGCATAGTCCCAGCGCTTCGAGTACTTCACGTCCACGTACACGCAGTAGTCGCGGACTGGACGACCGTGAACATCTCTTGACGCGATGCGGATGTCGCCGAGCTGTGCGTTCTTCTTTGGCGTCTCGATCCACGTGAGCACGTTCGGAAGCTTCTTGACGCTATCGAGAGAGTCGGAGTTAGAACAGACTGAGTGGATCAGCACCCAGTCACGCTCTTCTCTATCGAATCTCTTTGCGAGGTACTCGAGGATATGGTCTTCGGCTTGTAGGCCAGCTTGGCTGTCAGGATTGATGCTCAGATCGCTCATCTTCTTCTACCTCGATTTCGACATCTATCTCTTTACCGTTCTCGTCGTAGATGCCCTTTTCTTTCTTTTTCTTCTTTTTCTTGACTTTAGCGTTCGGATCGATGGGCAGAGACTTGCCCCATGCGTGAGTCCACATCTCGCTGTAAGCTTCGTTAGACCACGTGTTGACGAGCTCAGTAGAGTTACCGTCACTGTCTGCGGATGCTGTGTTCATCGTAGCGAACTCGTTCGACTCGTGCTTGTACTTGTTGTTCCACAGAACTAGCTTGCTGAAGTAAGCAGACTGTAGCAAGAATGCGAGAGCCGAGTTCTCTTTTCCTTCGGGAGTGAACTCCTCGAAGTTCTGAAGATAGTGATCAATGATGTAGATCACCATGTCCTGAATGAAGTCGTAGTAGGCTTTGTCATTCTTTGACTTCTTGATCTGGTATGCGCAAATTTCGCGAAGGTCATCCCAGAACTGGGCGTGTTCCTTCTCAGAGATAGTCCCAGCGTTGTAGTCTAGGATTCTCTTCTTAAGCTCTTTGTTGTTGATCTTCATATCGTGGAGTCTCCATATCTCTATTTATCTCTCTCGATAGATGATCCGTCCGCGAGTCAAGTCGTATGGACAGAGCTCGATCTGTACCCGGTCGTCTGGGTTAGTTCTGATGAAAGCTTTGCCGTGCATCTTGCCAGCGAGGGTACAGATGCACTCTTGGCCGTTCTCGAGGGCGCACTTGAATCTGATTCCGCCGAGCGCTTCGAGAACGATGCCGTTCAGGATGATTCCCTTTTCCTTAGCCATTAGATAGTCTCCAGAAGGGAAGTGTTCCTGTCGATGACCGATAGTAAGCGGTTCATCGAGTCAGTGGACTCAAGGATCAAGCCAGACTTGTTGAGATTCTCGTACTGCCATTCGATGAGCTCGTTGTAGTTCTCTTTCTTGCACATGTTCCAGAACTTCTCGTCTAGCTCTTCGACAGTAGCTGAGTTCTTGATCTTGCAGTCAGGGAAGATCTCTTCGTATGGAGAGTCTGACGAGGTGTCGAACACAGATCCAAAGAATCCCATTCCAGCGATAGAGGACTCGTAGAATCGTAGAGCGGACTTGCTCATGTTGAACTCGTTCTCGGCGAGCGGAGCGATCTGGAAGTCAGCCTTAGTGCTCCAGCAGCGGCGTGGATAGTTGTAAGAGTTAGTCCACGGAATGAACTGGATCTTCGGTGCGATGGGCTGGAAGAACCACGGGAAGTCTCCCATGATCTTGAAGTCGATCTTGTCTTCTCTGACGTTCTTGATGACCCAGTTACGGAATGCGCAGTTCCAGTCGCCGAAGTCGCCAGGATCCTTGTTGTCTTTCGGGTTTCTGTAGTGACCAGAAGCGCCAGAATAGAGCACGACCGGACGCTTGATGTCTTCTGTGATCGGCTTTTTCTTGTCGCATGACCAGAGGAATCTCGGCACTGTGTTCTTCACGGTCACTACGTTGTCGAAGTTGTACTTCTGGATGACAGCCTTCTTGAGGTAGTCGGTAGAGCACATGACTACGTCGAACAGCGGAATGATCTGGTGGAGAGCATCTTCGATCTCTTCGTCGAGATTAGCTTCTTTTCTCCTGACGTAGCTCATGTTGTATGGAGGTAGACATTCGCCACGGATCGGAGAGGTGAAGAACAGGTCGTCGACTTCGTAGATCATCTTGAAGCCGAACTTTCTCTGGAATCCCTTGTACTTCTGGATGATTGACAAGTGCTGATATGTCGCTGGCTTCTGCCAGATGATTGCGCGTGTCTTGGCCAGAATGATCGGGTCTAGCGTAAAGACGGGCAGAATGACTGCTTTGATTCCGAAGTCGTTAGCGTTGATGTAGTCTGCAAAGAAACGGCATCTGACGTGACTGCACCCAGAATTGTCTGCTAGATAGAAAAGAACGAGATTTTTGTCGTTTTCACTATTGATTTTGAGCATCTTTAGTTAATTTTCCTTACTTTTATTCAGTTGAAATATAAGCAATTTATAGTGATTTAGATTTTCTCCAAGATCTTGAACTTCAGAGACCAAGATCTGTCAGATTCGTGAAATTCTCTGTCTATGAACGAGACGACGAGCCTCTCGTCGTCATTTCCAAATATAATGACCCAGCGGTCTCCGTCCTTTTTGAGCTTTGCGCTCTTCGACGGATTCGTGTTCATAGCTTCTCGGATGAAAGCATCGCCTACGCCCATCTCGACAGCTCTGAACTGATTTGACATGACTATGTGATTATAGCCCTTAGAATCGCCAGAAAGGCGCTTTCTGTAGTCTCCAAGGATGTAGTGGAGTAACACATAGGTGTTTCTAATATCGGCCCTTAAAACGTGATTTACGGCCGCTACGAGCACATCTGCGTATGTCGGCTTAGCGATACGGGTACACCACTTAGATATGACCTCTTCGACGATATTGTCTGTTCCGTGTTCGATAAAGCCAGTCTCTGTGAGAATGTCGTTGAGAAACGCACGGAACGTCGTGTTGCACAAGAAGATCTTCTGGTCGCCCTCTACTACGCTCTTCAGCGAGATGCGGCACTTTGGCGACAGCTGGACGTCTGCTCTATCCTTGTAGATGCCGTTCTTGTCTAGCTTGTCGTATCCGAGCCACTTCTTGTGCTCTATCGGAGAGTTCAAGTCCCACTGTTTCTTGATGTAGAGATTGTGAATGTTGATGATCTCTCGACGCTTTCCGAGAACATATCCGTTCTTCTGCTCTAGCTGATTGAGAAGATTAGTGATGACGTCTCTCGACTTTCCCTGATTCCTGAGAATCTTCGTGATGGTCTTCTTAGCCAGTGCGCTGAGCTGCCCGTCTCTCGCGAACATTCCGTCTACGCCAGTCTCCAGCATGACCATCGGAAGCAGCTCTGTGATCATAGCGTTGAAGTTCGACGAGATCTTGACGCTCGGCTTCATGTAGATCTTCATGATAGGCTTAGCGCCATCCATCACTTCAAGACGTCCGACCGTGCTGCCAGGAGCGTTCTCGCGATACTTGATCTTGTAGTCAGTTCCGTCGACTTCGAGTCCGTCAAGCTCACGCATCAGAGATTCTCTGTCTTCGTTGAAGACATAGTATCGGGTCGTCTTAGTGTTTCTGTTGGAGATGTCGTCGCCTAAGCCGTTGATAGAAGCGATCTTGCGCAGAAAGTCTTCCAGCGGATCTCCGCTTGACATGTTCTTGAGAGATAATCTTGACATGTAAAGAATCTTTTACTGAACTTATTGACAAATTACGGTTTACAAACACCGCCAAAATGCCTATATTCTATTTACAACCCGATAGAGGGTTGGCCAATTAGATCTAAACAAAAGGAACAACACATGAAGAAATTCGAATCTTCTCCCCTCTATGTCTATCACACAAAGAAGAAAATGGCTGCTCGCGGCTTGAGCAAGCAGAGCCAGAACCGCTGGTACATCCAGTTCACCGATGGATCCAAGATGCAGGTCACTCCGGGCCTGAACGCTAAGGTCATCTCCGAAGCCGACTACAAGTGGATCGCTGGCGCTGAATCCAAGAAGTGGAAGCGCAACAAGACTCAGTGGGACAAGTACCAGATCTCTCGCGCACAGAAGATCGTCGCAGCGCTCTAGATTTTGTCAAATCGTAAGTTGGACAAAAAAGAAAGAGAGGAATTTTACTTCCTCTCTTTCTGAATGTTTGGTCAGCTTGTCGATTAAGCCAAGTGGCTGTCGCCCTGATCGATTCCGACGTACTCGGAACGACCAGAAGTCTCGATCTTCGGGAACTGCTTGTGGACGATGTCCGAAGTAGCCTTGTCGTAGCCGCTGGTGTAGAGTGCGGAAGTGACCATGCCGCTCGATGCCGAGTAGCGAGGATCGTCCGGATTTCCAACCCATGCAGACTGCGGGAGGTTGAGCTTGAACGTGTCCTGAACATCTAGCCATCCGTGCGGAGCGTTATCCGGGCTGAACTGGGTGTAGATGCCATCGATGTAGCTGCTGGCGACGAATGCGCTATCTGGGATAGCGTGGTCGTTACCAATGTGATACTGTGACTTAGAAGGTAGTTTGTACATTGTCAAAATTCTCCTTTTGTGTTAAATTTCACTCTGATTACCAAGTGCCTTCGTCGTTAGTATCGAAACCAACCTTAGCAGCAAGTCCTTCGAATCTGAGAAGTCTGTAGTAGTTCTCAGCGCCGAGCATGTTGTCGGCGAAGGCGTATCTGCTCATCACGCCAACTCTCGGAGAGAAGTCGCGAGGATCAGTAGCCTGAAGTGTCAAGCTGGTGATGTACGGGCAGTATACCACACCGCAGTTAGAGAGGCCTTCGCCCTTGTATGCGATGAGTGCTTCACCGTTATCGATACCGGTCATCGGGTCAACAGCGTTGTTGTCGATGAAGACCTTGATGTTTCCGTTTAGAGTACCTGCAGCTGCGGTTGCAGAGCTACCGTTGACGTTGGTAACGATCTTGCTGAAGTTCGGAGCCGCGATCTGCAGAGCAGTAGCGATATCCGGGCTTACTACAGCAATGTTACCAGAGCTGGTACGAGTGCTGGTACGGATGTTGTTCGAAGCGCCAATGAGCTTAGCGACGATGTTTGCGAGTCTTTCCTGAGACCAACGGCCATTCCAACCGTCACCGAATCCGCCCTGGTTAGAAGCATTTGCGCCAACCGTAGAATCCGGAGTTCCCTGTGCGAACTTGTAGGTCTTCGGGGTGCAGAGTGCCTTACAGTGAGCGATAGTCTCACGGTCGATTTCCTGAACGAGCTCTTCCTGACAGGTCTTGATCATCTCGCTCATCATGTCGAGGTGCTGCATAGACTCGATGTCCTGAGCAGACTCGATAGAGAAGCTAGATCCAACCTTACGGGTCTTAGCTGCCACGACCTGCGTAGCGAGCATGAGTCCGAGTTCCGGCCACTTCTCAAACTTGTTAGCGTCTCCGCCGAGCTTCCAGCGTTCTGCAGCTTCAGTCTCGACTGCGGTACCTGCGTCCGGAGCGCCCTGGGTGTTAGCAGTAGAGCCAGTGAAGCCAGAGAAGCGAGCGACGTGCTTCCAAGCTGCTTCGATGATTTCTTGTGGGTTAGAGGTCTTGTAGATTCTGCGGACTGCGCAGGCTAGAGACACCGGACCAGCCATCGGCTGAACACCGACGAGTACGTTTGCGAACATTTCCGGGAATGCTCTACGGACGATAGCCATAGAGATGTTCGGAAGAACGCCCTTACCCGGGCCACCATGCGGAATGCCCTGGTTGAGACCAGTAGCACCAGCAACGCCCATGCTGAAGTCTTCGTCAAGTCTCATGCCCTTCTTGACCCAGCGGTCCTGGTTTTCAAGCAACTTTGCAGTGTTAGCACGAATATACTTGTCCTGAATAGATGCAACAGAGAGTGCATTTGGCTTTTCGCTCCATGCCTCAGTGATTGTCTTCTGTGAATTTAGGATTTTCATTCTCTTTTACTCCTTGAAAATTCTTATTCCTTACAGCTCGCAGTACTTAGCCACTGAGGTGAGGTACTCGTCGCTGCTTTCGTCCAAGCGTCTGGACTCTTTGTGTGATTTGATACGTTCGTTTACGAAGTCTGGAGTGTTGTCCTCAGAATAGGACTTCACGAAAGACTTAGGTCTTGGTCTCGTGGATTCCGCGACGATGCTCTTCGGAGCAGTCATCTGAACCTTGCTCTCACGAATGGCCTGTTCTCTTGCCTCTTCGATTCTCTTTGCAGACTCCTTGAGCATGTTGCAGTAAGAATCGATGTCTGCCTTCGTAGTAGCGAAAGACTTCTCAGCGAAGAACTTTCTCACGTTAGCTCTGTCAGCAGCTGATAGATCGGAGACCTTCTCTGCGATGAGAGCGCGCTTAGCGTACTTCTCAGACATGTTAGTGAGGTTCATGTTCTCTTGGATCTGAGCAGCGAGAGTCTCTTCGAGTTCGGCAGCGTGTGCCTGAGCTTCCTTGAGCTTCTTCTGGCCAGATGTGTTGAGAGGAACAAACTGTTCTTGATAGAGGTTCTGGATTCCCTTGATGATGGGTGAGAAAGTCTCGTTGACAGCTGCATTCTTGATGAGATCAGGAGAGATGTTCTCGTTGATAGCATAGTCAAGATAGTCGTCAAGCTGCGCGAGGATAGACTCTTCCATCGTAGCCAATTCCTTTTCGTATTTTTCCGCGAAAGCCTTCTCGAAATTCTCGTCGATGTACTTAGCGCAAGCATCTTCGATCTCTTTCTTCTGTTCGTCGAGCTTGAGTGCAGCGTTCTTAGCGATTGTTGCAGTCTTGATCTCGAGATACTTCTCGGAGAGAGTCTCTAGTTCAGCAGTCTTCTCGGCTACCTTCTTGTCGACTTCTCTTGCGATGTATTCTTCTGCTTTCTCGGAAATAAGATTGGTTTCAGCTTTAACTCTAGCGTCAACAGCTTCATCAAAAGATTCCTTGACGGTTGCCAAGTCCTCTTCTGATACGCCTAGCGCCTTGAGCTTTTCTGCGATTTTATCCATTTATTTCCTCCGGCTTATGATTTATATATCATTGCGTTTTTGTGAAAAATTTGCTTTTTTGAGAAAAAGTTAACATTTTATTAACTTTTTCTCTTTATTTATCTGAAAAATCAGAACTTAGAAGCCAAATCACGCATCGTGTCGACTTCTCCAGCGTTCTTAGAAGCGTCAATCTTCTTCTGATTCTGGATGTCGAGGATAGCCTGCTTGATCTTCATCTTGAAGTAGTTCTTCGTATTGTCGTCAGTCTGGAACAGAGCTCTGTTGACGATGTCAGAGAAGGACTGGTAGTCGTGGATCTCTTGGAAGTCCTGCGGGATGAGCTTCTTTCCGTTAGCGATCACTTCGAGGACGTTCTTCGCGTCATCGATCTCTGCAAGGTTGACGTCTGTAGAGTTGATAGCGTCGTTTACGCCCTTCAGAACGCCCTCGACGTCGTAGATCATTCCTCCGGGAGGATTTCCCTCTGCTGCGCTTCCTTCGCCGCTAGCTCCAGTGAAGTCTGGATCATCTTCACGATCTGCGAAGCGATTGTCTGTTGCTTCGGTCTCGTCGCCGAGCTCGCCAGTGTCTCCACCGGGACCGCCGCCTGGACCACCAGCTGGACCTCCGCCGATGTCTCCTCCGAGATCACCGCCAGCGTCACCGCCTAGATCTCCACCACCGTCATCAGAGAAGTCTCCTCCACCGAGGTCGCCATCTCCGCCGTCACCACTGTCATCATCGCCGCCGCCGTCGAGATCCTCTGGCGGATTGTCGTCCTTTGGCGCGTCATCGTCTGGACCGGCTTCCTTTAGCAATTTCAGAAAGTCGACTGGAGCTACCTGCTCATTCACGAATTTTCTGATAGATTCCAAATTCATTTCCATGTTAAAGCTCCTGATTCTCTAGTGCCTCTTCCAAGTTCTTCTTGGACAGCTTGAAAGTGTTTGCGCAGACTAAGTAGTCGTAGATTCGACGATTGAGCTTAGCGTCGCAATTCTCGTTCAGGATCAACGTCATTATGCGTTTCTTGTCCTTGTTCTTTATCGCTTCGGCTATGATGTCGAAGGTACGCGAGTACATGTCGTATAGCACATCGTAGTCCGACAGATCATTTCTGTTGCACAGACTAGCGATCAGCTTACGAAGGAACTCGTCCTTCTTGCTGATGCGGTAAAAGATCGAGAACTTTGTGTAAAGAGGTCTACTCATGATTTCTATTGTTATTTATTTCCGAGTTACGTCAGATCGAATTTCGGCAGATCTTCCATCGAGACTTTCTGCTGCGGAGGAAGAACTTTCTTGACCATCTTGAGAATCTCGTCAGATGCGAAGCAGAGATTGTTCTGGATGTAAGTGTTTCCACCTCCCTGGCCAGCAGCTGCTGCTTCTTGCTGCTCTTTGATGACGTCCTGCTTGATGTTGCCGTTGCCCTTGTCCTCGACGACCTTGTAGTCGGTGACCATCTGGTCGATCTTAGCGAGTCTCATCACGTTGTCGGCGACCACTTTAGACAGAGTAGCGTAAGTGTCGAACAGGTGAGGATTCGTGCCTATCTTCAACTGAGACTCGATCACTTCCATCACTGTCCTGTTGTCGGAGATCAGAGACTTGAGCTGAGCTTTCATGTATGCCTTGTCTTCAAGGTCATAGCGCTGAGTCATGGTCTTGAGCTTGACTTCGGCTTCTAGCTTGACGATCTCTTTGTTGTCTTCTTGCGCTTTCTTCTTCAAGTCGGCAACCGATGGACCATGTCCACCGTTCTCGTCTTCCTCGTCTTCGTCTGGAACTGCATGCACTAGTTCTCCCGTCTCCTCTTCAAGGAAACTCATAGGATCTTGCGCAACTGGCTCTTCAGGCTCAACTGCGGCTACTTCTTCGACTGGATCGGGAAGTATAGGTTTAGCTTTTTCGTCGGCTCTTCTGTCTTGGATGTCGAATTCACGGCAGAGAGCGTCAATTGATGTCTCGATGCTCATAGTTGACCACGCTGGTTAGTTATGAGATATTTATCGAGAAAAACGTAAAAGGCTCGGGATATTTCACCCGAGCCTGATTCTAGGTTATTATGAAAAAAATGCTATTCTTGGACTTTGAGCATTCTCGGCTTGAAGAACTCCTTCAGTGAGTCAAGCTTTCTCGCCACGACCTTGTCGATGTCGTTCTTGTCCTTGTTGACGCGCTGCAGCTCTTGATCGAGTGCGCCGAACTCGAGGCGCATCTTCTGCATGTCGGTCTTCTTGATGGATCCGATCTTAAGATCGAGAATGTACTCAGCGCCCTCTTTCGCTCTCGGATGGCCCATGAGATACGGCAGATTGTTCATCAAGTGAGACACAGCGTCATCGGCGTTCAGAGCAGCCTGAATGACCTTCAGATTCTCTGCGGCGCACATACGGCACTCGACATGGAACATCTTGTCGTCGATCTCTTTTGCTCGAATATCGAGCAGCTTACCCTCTTGCTCTCTTCTCCAGTCGAGCCAGATCTTCATGTACTCAATGAAGGACTTCTGAAGGAGAACAGTGTCTACATCTCTCAGCTCTGGATTCTTGCTCTTCTGACGGTCAAGCGCGTAGTACTGGACGTTCTGCACGCAGATCAGATTCTTGTGGATCTTGCTCTCGAACGTGTCTTCTCCCTGATATACGACCTGGAAGTTGCAGACGTTCTCCTTAGTGGAAGCGTCGTTAGCGTCAAGCACGTACTTCTCAGACATGAGCTTGATCATAGCGTTCTGGAACTTCGACGGCTTGAAGCCAGGGCAGTACCCAGTGACCGTGAGCAGATATTTGTCTCTGCCCTGCGGAGTGATCGTGTAGTCGCACTCGTAAGAGACCTTTCCCGTGCCAGTTTCGTAAATTTCTTTTAACTCTTCTTTGGAAGTGAGCAGCTTACCGCCATAGACGGAGTCGGGGCCGTGGAAGACTTTGAACAGATCTTCCATCTTCGTCTTCTCGCCCTTCTTTAGCACGATCTTGAGGGCGTCTACGATCTCTTCGAGGTTGTGGTCAAGCGTCTCTAGACGAACAGCCACGCCGATGCCTGTTCCGCCGTTGACGAAGAACATCGGAAAGTCCATCGGAATGTCGATTGGCTCCATGTACTCGCCAGAGAAGTTAGGAACTTCGTCAGCGACTTCGTAGCTCTCGAAGCATCTCTGTCCGAGCTTGCTGAAACGGCACTCTGTGTATCTAGGAGCTGCTGGCTCGTCATCGAGACTTCCCCAGTTTCCCTGTCCCTGAACAAGACTGTAAGTCTGATTCACTAGACCGCCAAGTGCGCCATAAGCTTCAGAGTGCGGGTGATACTTGCCCATGCAGTCGCCAGTGACTCTAGCAGACTTCACAGTCGGAGCAGTGTTCCATGCCTTCAAGTCATACATAGCCTTCAGCAGACGACGCTGAGAGGGCTTCAATCCGTCTCTAATTGACGGAATCATTCTGTCTTCGATGACAGACATGCCATACTCTTTGATGTTGAACTCCAACACCTTAGAGACTTCGGACTCGGTTAGCTGATTTGTGGACTCTTCTTTAGTTTTGAGAAATTTGCTTTTCTTGCTCATAACAGTTGAAATTTAGTAAATTTACAGGCTTATGACTTTCTGTTGGATCAGGTAGCGCAGATATGCGTAGATGTGTTTGCAGAATGTAGGGATCTGTGCTTTATTTACGACTCTGTTCGGGATAGTAGAGTTTCCTGGCACTCTACCAGCGTAGTTCTTGTTCTTGTAGAGCGGATATGCGACATTGTAGCGGAACGCGTCACATGAGCACTTCACTTCGACCATCGCGTTGATGTCCCACGGATCTTCCAAGTTCTGCTTGTGGAACTGGACAAAGACTTTGTAGGGAGTGCTCTGCGAGTGAGCTTCCACGAGTCCAGAGCACGTCATCGTCAGAGTGTCCTTGCCCTTAGAGGTCGAGTTCACAATGCGGACGTTCTTGTAGTCTGAGTAAGGGAAGACTTTCTTGAAGTTATCCCTTAGCTGAATCAGGCTCTGTTTCTCGTTCAGGAATTCCAGGAATCTCAATTTCATCGTCGCTCCTAAATAGTGCATATTTGTTGATCGGGAATGTGTTTACGATTCTAGACCACTTGTCGAAGACATATACTCTAAGCTTGTCCATCTCTTTCCGGTCGAAGTCGCCAGCGGATGCGTGAACTACTGTGACTGGAATCGTGCAGACGCCGATCTTGTTTCGAAGAGCCTGAAGGCAGATGTCCACGTCGTAGAAGTGGTAGCTCTTGATGTTCTCGTCGAAACGGATCTTCTTGAAAGCGTCAGTGTGGATCCACATGCAGCATCCGTCCACTGTAGCTAGTCCGTCGTGGAAGCCTGGCCAGTCCTTCATCTCGTAGACTCTCTCTGGAACGACTGGCTTCTTGTCTGGTCCAAGGACCTTCTGGAGAATGTAGCCGCAGCCGTTGACTTCGCGGTCGGGGTACCACCAGTGCATGAGATAGTCTAGATTGAAAGTTCCGATGACTCCAGCGATTAGCTGGTCACGGCTGTAAGCCTGACGTAGTCTCGCCTGAACGATGTCTGGTTGAGTTCTGATCTCTGCGTCATCGTGAATGAAGCAGACCCAACCCTTGTAGTCTCCTATCATGTCGATGGCTCTGTTGTACTTCTTGCACATAGAGTCGCCGTAGGAGTTGTCGAGATACGTGATGTCGTTTACCGCATCATATTCTCTAGGATCTTTAGTTGGTACGAATGTCTTGATAGGAATCACAGATATAGCCCCAGTGTTTCTAAGCTTTTCTTATTTAGAGGAGAGACTCGCAGTGTAGGCCAGTCTCTCTGGCACTTAGCGTAGTTGTTCGACATGATGTAGATTTTGCTGACTACGGGCTTCGTGACTTTCACAGTGTCGTCGTTCTTGTTCTGCTGAGTAGCGTGTGCCATCAACTCGACTCTGTAACGGTCCAAGAGATTCTTGGCGTTCTTGTAGATCAAGTCGGTGTAGAGCTTCTTAGCGTCATCAGTGCAAGAGGAGATGTAAGAGTCTCTGTCTGAGCTGCGGATCACAGTATCGAGGAATAGCTTCCAGTCAGTGCCGAGAGATGTTCTGACGGAGTCTGGCAGCTGCATTCCAGTCACTTCGAACCAAGTGTCTATAGCGTCCTGGCTCCATAGAGCTTTCTGGAACACAGTCTCCTTGAGTCCGCGAATCTCTTTCTTAAGCTCGTTCGAGTAAGTCCTGAAGTCTGTCCAAGTGCAGTCGTCCTTCGACTGGAGAACGTGATCAAGATAGTTGTCCTCGGAAGCCTTCAGACCTTCGATCTTGATGACGCAGTCAAAGCTGGTGACTGGACTATTGATGCTGTCGAACAGAGTCTGGCCGTTCAGAGTTCCGCTGATCTCTGGGGATCTGTTGATCGTGTTGATCGTAGTGATCAGATCTTCGTACTTGCAGAGGACAAACGAGAAAATCGGCTTGCTGTTTATGCAAGATTTTAGAAGATCCTTCGATAGCGGAAGGGTCGTCGCATCTACATCATATATGAATCTGCTGTCTAGCATACGTTATTTATCGTGTTTGATAGTCAAGCACGCCAGAGCATGGACAGAACGTCGTCTCGCAGAAGTAGATGCGCTTGTTGACCCAGAACAGATCCACTCTCACGAACTGGAACAGCTTAGCGATCGCTTCGACTACAGGTCTCATCGCAGCGACTGCTTCCTTCTGCTCGATGTTCAATCCCTTCTGGAGAGGCCAACTTCCCAAGCACCAGTCTAGATCTTTTCCTTCGATGTCTGTGAACGCGATGTGCTCGATGATCACTTTGCTCGCTTTTCTCTGGATCTCTACGGCTACGATGTTGCCGTTCTCGCAGTAGAACTGATAGTCTGTCGGCTTGACGTCTCTCGGGAACAGGGACGGCTGAACTAGAATAGCTGGAGTGATCGTCTCGTACTGCCACTCGTAGCCAGCGATGTAAGCGTAGTTAGTGTCGAGCCATCCTCGTATCTTTTTCGCGAGGAAGTCGTAATTGATACCCTCAGTAGCGTTGAATCTGATGTTGTACCCTGATGCGTGATTGCACTTGAGAATGCAGTCATTCACTCGGCACAGCTCAAGAGCTTCCCTGATGTCGGAATCTGACGGCTTGTATCTCTCGTACAAGAGCGGAATTCTGATGTCTTCGAGACCGAGATCGTATAGTTCCTTGTACACGGCGCACTTGTCAGCCCAGAGGACTTTCTTTGGATTCGAGTCATAGAGCTTGTACAGGTTGATGCGGTCTGCGATGTTCAGGTCTTCGTAGTGACCTGGCTTGTCGATCTTGATGCTCGGCGCATTCTCTTGGATCCACTTGATAGCCAACGACACTTTCTCTCTGTGCGTCGTAGCGAAACGGAAGTCTTCATAGCCGATCTTTCGATCCATTTTGTAGTCTCTAGCGTGATTCAGCTCGAGCTTGAACTGCGACTTGCGGATTGTCGTCGCATTCTCTCTGAACGGACTCCATACTGGATGGAACTGATCTTTGCCGTAGTCTTCGTGCTTCCACTCGCAGTAGCGCAGGAACTCGTCTTTCATGTCGAAGTCGAAGAAGTCGTATCCGCCATAGAAGCAGTTCTCTTCAAGCTTAGGAGAGTACCAGGGAGTCAGGCAAGCGCATGATCCACGCTTGATCTTCTCGTCCCAGTCCCATTGAGACTTGATGTGGTAGTGATAGAGACGGACGTTGCTCTGGAAGTCTATCGTTCCGAACGACGTGTTGCCCATGTCGAACGTGAGGACTTCGATAGGATGATGTCTCTTCTCCTTGTTTATCCAAGCCGTGAACATAGCAGCGTTTCTCTCGCCGTTTACGAATGGAACATGTCCAGCTTCGTCAACGCCTGGCTGGATCTTCCACTCATACTCGTTGTACTCGGAGAACTTCACGATGCACTTGACCGTAGACTCTGTGTCGTTCCGGTGCTCTGTGTGAGTCAGAGCGAGAGGGCAGGACGGGTTTCGATCTACGAGAACGTCGTGGGTAGACATGTTGATGTGTGGAATGACTAGCGTGTCATAGTTCGTCTGCGGCTGTGCGTTCTCGTCGAGATACTCGCCGAAAGCTTTGTGTAGAACGATCTTGTAGTCGAGCTCGTTCTTCTCGTCGTTCGGATCGCGAAGATAGAAGTACTCGTCATCGTCAAAGAAGGCTACGGCTTCATTCTCTTTGAAGATCTTGCCGTAAGCGCCGTTCATCAGGTCGGCATACAGCTTTCTCTGATTCGGAAATCCGTTGAGACGGATATAGTGATAGTCGCCGAGAATCTCGTCTGCGATCTTCTTGACGTCGACGATAGAGTCGTTGTCGACGATGGTGAATCTTGCGCCGACAAAGCGGTTGTGATGATATTGGAGCCAGTATCTGATGTCTGGCTCGTCGTAAGCTTTAGTCAACAAGACAAAGTTAAGGTCCATGTTAAAACCTCTTTTAAGTTCAATCTAGAATGAAATATAGAATAAAATCAGAACGATGTTCTGTCAACCCAGGAACTTTTCATGAATTCCATAAAGGGCTTAGAGTGCTCTACGCCGTCCTTAGTGGTGAACTTCACTTCCGTGGAGCTGAAAGAAGTGATAGTCACCTTCTTTGGACAGCAAGCTTTCTCGCTAGCTGTGTAGCAGTGTAGTCCCTCGTGAAGAGAGAATCCGTAACGTTTGAATGCGCCTTCGCAGATCGGACAGACCATCATCCCTCCAGAATCTTGTCGAGCTCGTCGTTGACTCGGATCACAGTAGCTCTCTTGGACAGAGACTCTGTGTTTCCAAGAGCGTTCTGGATTCGATAGCTCGCGTCCATCGAGCGGACCCATGTCATCTTAGACAGACGGTTCATATAGGGTCTGAGCCACTTTCTGAGCTGGCCGATGAACAAGTCAAGGTTAGAGATGCAGTCGTTCTCTTCGGCTGTCTTCGGCTCACGGAGAAGCTTTCCGTCTTTGTCGATCAGTCCGAGCTTGTAAGCCTTAGTCGTAGTGGGAACGGTGAGAAGGTTCTTCAAGAAGATGTACACGAGAATGTTGTCCACGCTGCGTGAGTGCGTAGACATCGAGATCTTCTTGTTAGCTGCTTTGAGCGACTTCATAGTCGACTGCGCTTCGTTGATGATATTGTCACTTTCCAGCGCCGCTACGGCCATTTTGCCGTTACGCTGTAGTTTCTCAAGGAAGTGCTTGTTATCACCCGCAGAAGCGGCTTCTATGCGCTCAAAACACTTGTTTAGAACTTCAATCACTTGAGCATTCTCCAAACTGGCTTACTTCCGTACTTTCTGAGCTGATCTTTCACAGCGTCTCGAACGTCGCTGTCAAGCTCGTCCCAGAAGACTTTGTCTGAGTACTTTCCACGCTCAAGAGCTACCTTGTACAAGTCCTTGTGGGCCTGTACGAAGGGTTGATTCTCTAGCTCTTCTAACGTTATCTCGCTCATTACTTCTTCTTTCTCTTCTTCGGTGCAGGCATCTGGATAGGCGTCTGCGTCTCTGACTCAACAATCGGAGCATCGAGATCGGTGTCTGATACGAAGTTCTCAGCTGTGGGCTCTTCGATAGTCGGAGGAACGATCAAGCTCACGTCGGTGTTTCCAGCGCCAGCGAGCATCACGTCTGCGATGTCGAAGTTGCTCGATTCAGCTTGCTGCGGTGCCTGGTAGGTCTCGACGGGCTGTTCGTAAGTCTGTTCCTGCGGCTGTTCCTGTTCCTGCATCTCTTCTGGAAGCGGTGCGAAGTCAACCTTCTGCGGTGCAGCTTGCTGTTGATTCTGCGGAACTGGAATGTTGCTGTGAATCTCGACTGGATGAATCTCTGTCGGCGGAATCACGTCAGTGAGGATAGCGTTTAGCAGCTCGGGATTGTATACTCCAGCCTGAAGGTTCGGCTCGCCAGCTCTTCTCGGAACTGGATTCGGGTTAGATCCTTCGATCTTGACTGGCTTCTTGAACGGCTTTGGCGCTGGCTTCGGCTCTGGACGGCGCGGCAGATCCTCTTCTCTCTCGTTGATCTCATCGTCTCTGTAACGGACTCTTTCCGGCGGACGACGGTAGTTCGGACTGTACCTGAGGTTTGCCATTCTGTCCTCGTAGTTCGTTCCGCCCTTGAGACTATCGATGTATCTAGCGAGAGAGTCTGCGATGCCCTCATCGATCTTCTTTAGACCAGCTAGGCCGTAACGGATGAAGCATGAGTCGATCTTCTTGTACAGACGCTGCTTGTAGAAGTCGACTTCGTCCATCACTTTCTCGTCTTCGCGGTCGAAGGTTCTCTCTTCAACTCTAGCTCTTCTTTGAGGAGCTCTTTCCTCATAGTTCTCTTCCACCTCGGGTTCGAAATCCGGTTCGACCTGCGAAGCTGGTCTTCTTTGACTTTCTAAGAAATCATGAAATCCCATATTAGTTGTCCTCAATGTTGAGTGTTCTGTGTTATTTATACCGTCTTGTCGGACTCTTTGGCTGCCTTCGCAGCTTCACGTCTAGCTTTGCGGCGCTTCCTTGCACGCTCACGGCGATATTCCTTCTTCTCTTCCGGAGACATTTTCTTGAGCTTGTTGTATTTTCCGCGAGGCACGATGTTGCACGTCCAGTCTTTTTCGAGAAGAGTCGGATCTGGTGCAGCGGAACGGAACCAGATTCGGCCGCTATTCACGGCTGCCATCGTGGATCCCCATCGGACTATGCGGAACTTTTTCTTGACGAAGTTGAACTTCGCCTCCATCAAGTCTCCTTGGATCGAGAGCACCTTGTAGTCGTTGCCCTGTTCGTCTTTGTACTCACCGCCCACCTTGAACTGGGGCACCTGGATCACTTCCTTCTCGAGATAAGATTCGTTCTTCATAATTCTCCACTAGTCTGTTTAGTTCGTCGAGCAAGATCTCCTTTCCGATGAACTCGTCAGACAAATGGATTGAAACGAAAGCGACAATCTCTTCGACTGTCTTGAACTTCTCGTCTTGGAACTTGTTGAGGTTTTCAGTTACTTTTGTAGCGGTACCGAGCAAGTCCATCATGCGCTTGCACTCGGCCGGATTCTTGATCATCCTCATCACGTCTTTCTCGCGACGAGTCTTGGGAATGGCGTTAGCCCACGTATGCTTCTTTTTCATCAGAGTCACCCTGAAATTCGTTCATTGCGCACTCTAGAAGGTACTGGTAGGACTCGCGATCTACAAACGAGAAGAACGGGAGCTTCTTGTGATTGCTCTCGTTTACTGGGAACTTCAGCCACCATTTTCCCGTTGTCGGATCGTTGAACAGCTTTACGCCTGTGATGCGGAAGAGACCGCAGAGAGTAGCTTTGAATATCGCTACGCAGTTGTGTGAGCCGTCTTTGAGTTTTACCATATCTAGTGTGTCGACTGTCATTTTAGTCATGTTAGCTCTTTCCTTAAAGTTATGTTCTATTTATATCTTCTCGGACTCTAACATTATTTTTAATATAAGAAGTTCGAGACGACTTGTAAACCTATATTTTGGATAGTTTACGATTTTTTACATGAGATTCGTTGATTTTGTTCATAGGATTCAGCCAGATTTTCTCTGAATCAGTGCCGAGCTTCAGGTCGAGCTCCTGGTACATGAGCTCTTCGTCATAAGAGATTCCGTACTTGATGTCGTCCATGAGCATGTCGAAAGTAGCGTAGTTCTTCACTCGGTTCTTCGAGCTCTGCTCACGATTCGGCTTTACTTTGAAGATTCCTCTAGCGTCTGTCTTCTTGATCTCTTCGATCTGCTCTGGCGTCAGAGACTTCACTGGAATCAGATCACGGCTTCTCAGCACTACGACGTACACGTTAGCGAGCGTCTTAGTCGAGTGAATGAGCTTAGCGTGATTCTTTTTCTCTTCCTCTGTGTCGTCAGCGAACTGCTCGATCGGTCCGATCTTCTTTCCGTAGATCGCAGTAGCTTGTCTAGCGATCTTCGTCCAGAAAGCGCCGTGTCCAGCTCTATATCTTCTCGTGTCTGGATTCATCATGTTGTTGTACAGATGGATCATCTCGTGAAGTATAGTGTTAGCGAGCGGTTTCTTGTTGTCGAAGAGATAGCGGTTGACATAGATGTACTTCTTGCCGTTGTCATAGAGCGAAAGCCCGCTGACCGAGTCGAAGTCTTCTTGGCCGAAATACTCAACAGCTTCTGATTTGTCACATGTTATGACGCATTTTCCGAGCTTACAACCCAATTCTCCAAGGAAAAAGTCCTTGTCGAAAAATGCATAAATCCGCTTCGCGTCAGCTAGTGAGTATTTCATCGGCTACCTCTCGTATTGGTCTTAGCTAGAATCCTATGTCGTCATCTCCTTCCAGATCCTCGTCCTTGTCTTCTGGAGCAGCCTCATCCTTAGCAGCCTTAGCAGCGTCGATGATAGCTTCGCACTCCTGATTGATGTACTGCTGATTCTTGATGATGTCAGAGTCAGACATGTGAAGGATCGTCTCGTAGAGATACTGTTTGGAGATCAACGGCTTAGCCTCTTCTGAGTCAGGCTTAGCGTTTGCGAGGCTCGGGAGCATCTGCTGGAGCTGGCTTATGATTCCGCCCATCTTCTCCCATACTGCTAGCTGTCTGATCTTCTCGAAGCTGTTTGCGCCGTTGAGGTTGATGTTGTAGAGTGCTGGATCAAGATACTTTTTCTTGAATCCGACAAGCTTCAAATGGACTAGGAACGTGTGCTTGATGATCTGGTCGCAGTATCTCTGTGCGAGATCCCGGCACATCTCCTGGAAAGCGATCTCGTTGACTTCCTGTTCTGGAGAAACGCTGTAGTTCGTTCCACCGCTTTCTCCGTTCGCCCATCTCTGAGCCGGGAAGAGAATAGCGTCCATCACTTGCTGCTGGAACATTCTCACGTCGTCCATCTGGCCGTTGAACTCGGTAGAAGACTTGATCGGCTCGACGGTAGTGCCATAGCCCTGGTCAGTCTTTCCGACGAAGATGTCTTCCGTGAACGACTGGACGTTCTTAGAGCACTCGATCATGCCCGTCACTGGGTTGATCGTCATAGTCTTGCGGTACTTGTTCTTGATGTCGTTGATCATCGCATTAGCAGCAGCGTCGTTCTTACGGCCGATGAAGATGTTCCATAGTCTTCTCTCTGGAGCACGGTTGATTCTAGTGACCGTCAATGCGTCCTCGATAGCTCTCAGCTGATTCAATGGACGGATAGCAGCGTCCAAGTGACCGCGAACGTCGTTTCTGTTAGAGCCCCACATGCCGTAGTCAGAGTAAGAGATCTGGTCGAGCGTGAACTTCTTGATCTCGCCAGTCGACTGTAGATCGATCATTCTCGGATCTTGGATGTAGCCGACAGCCTTGCCCTCTTCGTAGATGACTAGCGAGCAGTATGGCGGAAGGACCTTGAGTCCAACGAGCTTGCTTCCGTCGTCAGCAGCGCAGTTCTCCACGAACTGTTCTCCATCCACGAGCCATCTTCTGACCATGTTCTTGATCTTGCTGCTTCCGCCGAAGACGCAGTTGATCACGTAGTCGAACTCCTCCTTGAGTGACTTGTACTCAGTCTGATTGAACTGGTCTGCGAAAGCCTTAGTGATGTTGAATGATGCGATCTCGTTCTCAGCGTTCGGCTTGCACATCTCGTTGATCATGACCATGATGGCCTTCTTGATGAGCGGGTAGTTGAACATGCTGCGGTAGAAAGCGATTCTCTGTTTCTTGGTCTCGAAGACAGCATCGAACAGAATAGACTGCTGGTCTGGGTTGACAGCATCGCCGTTCTTAGATCCCCAGCCTCCAGCGGCAGCGCTCCAGTTCGTCTGGTCTTCATCAAGACCGATTGAGTTGTTCTTAGCTTCAAGTTCACGAAGAGTCTGTGCGTCCTCCTCGTTCTTCAAGAAATTGTTGCTTAGAAAGTTTAGAAAGTTCAGATTCATAGGTATTTCCCTTATGAGTTATTTATAAGACCGCTACTGCTTCTTTACGAGTCCGAAGATCTCGTTCTCTGTGATAGCCCTGAACGTGAATCCACGCTTAGCTGCCCATACTTTAGCAGCCTCCCACTTCTCAGCGTTTCTCCGTATAACCTGGCACTTCTCCTGCCATTTCGCTAGAGCTCTCTGAGTCTTTCTCTTCGGCGCCGGAGGGTAGATCACGTTGCCGTTAGCGTCGAGCTTCTCTGCCTGATTGTCTGGCTTCACTTCGACGGCATACTTCTGTATCTTTCCAGACTTGTCCCTCAGGATGATGAGAAAGTCTAAGATGTACTTGTGGCTGCGATTGTCTATCTGAGAGTAGTAAGGAATCTCTACGACTTCAGAACCCCAAGACAGAATGTCCAGCTCCATGTCACAGAAGTTGCACATGATCTGCTCCCATGAGCTTCTGTACGTGATCGGAAGCGTCTTGTCAGGGTATAGTTTTCCATTGAAGTTCAGACACTTCTCTGGATGCTTAGGAACGAAAGTTCCCTGATAGTAGTTTTTCGCAAATACTGACACAAAGTATTTACACGAAAAAAGACTGGATCCACAAGAGATCCAGTCTCTTTGGCATGCAGGAGACTTTACTTGACTTTCTTGTAAGTCGGTTTCTTGACGGTAGCTGTGAAGACGGTCTTAGTCGTCGACCAAGGACGTTCGTAACGCAGATCCTGACACTTCCTTTGCCATTTCTCGGTTTTCTGAAGCCAGACAGCAAATTGCTGATTATACATTGGCTTGTCCAAGACTGTATTTCTATTGAGCTTCTCTATGACTGCTCTATCGGCCAAATCTTCGTCATATTCGATGTAGATGTCTGTGTTCATTGTATCTCCTTTTCTAGTCTTCTTCCTCATCCACTTCTGGCGTATCTCCTCTCTGCGGCAGAGGAAGATCTTCTTTCACCTTAGCCAGTTCTAGCGCCTTGTACTGGTCGGGATAGCGTGTAAAATAGCGTCTCAGCTCTTCGATCGTGAACTTCTTTCGTCTCTTCAGGTACATTACGACGTCGTTGATGTCATTGATGTCTGTCGGAAGATTGTAGTCGAAGATGAACGAGCTCCACATGAAGACTGGTCGTCCCTGATTGACTCTCTTCCAAGCGTTCTTTCGTCCGCCCTTGTCGTTGTCGAAGATGAACCAGCAGTTCAAGTTCTTGAGCTTGTCATCGATCTCGCCAGAGGATCCAGCGCCGACAGTCGCCGTAGAGTTCTCGACGAACATGCTGTTGATCGGACCCTCTAGAACGGCGATTGGCTTCTCTTTGTCCACGAAGTCCCAGTTGTAGAGTGCAGTGCTTCCGACTCTAGACAGGTACTTGACGTCGTTGTCCTTGTCCAAGGTGCGCCCCTGGAAGAATTCGATCTTGCCGTCCTTGTCGTAGAACGGAATGATCACGCGTCCGCGATACTTGTCTTCGTCGCAGTAGTAGAACCGCTTCCAAACCTCTTCGGGAATCAAGCGGCTCTTGCAGAAGTGAATAGCAGCCAACTGGTACTTGCCAGGTTTGTCGATCTTCTTGAAGAATCGTGTCGCCTTGCGGTCCTTCTCGATAGCTCTCTGCAGGTCCTGCTTCTCTTTGATAAGGTCATCTGCTCTCTTGCGTTCGATAATAGCCTTCAGGGCATCGACTTCCTTCTTGTCTTTCTTTCCGTAAGACTTCAGCTCTTCGACATACTGGTCGTAGAGGCTCGAGTTGACTTCCTTCAGCCACTTAGTAGCGAGAATTCCGTGATCAGCGCAACGGCAAGAGGCTCTCCAGCACGTATAGCACCAACGATAGGTGTTTGTGAGCCATAGAGTGCCCTTTAAGTCCTTGTCGCCGCAGAACGGACAGTTCACCTTGATCTCGCGTCCACGGCCCTTGTGGCGGACCGTATCGACTGCACGACGGATGTACTTCTCTAGGACAAAAGTCTTTGTCTGGTCATCAACTTCGAACATTAGAACTCACAGAGCTTTCTGAAATCAGGTCCAATTTCACCAGCGATGTAGTTGTTCGTGTGGACGAAGTAATTGGTCTCCTCGCCCGCATGCCAAGCGACGATAACCTGAACTAGTCCTCTGTTCGGCATCTCGACCAAAGAGATAGCAGCGCTGTACTTGCGTTTGTCCATCTCTTTTCTCAGCTTCTTGCACTGAGCAGTGTAGTACTTGATCACGTTCTCACGATTGACCTTCTTGTACTTGTAGTGATTCGCAGAGATTAGATCGAAGAGGATCTTTACGAACTCGTTGTCTTTCATCTCTTCGTCGGTCTTGTAGTGTGAAGTTTTCTTCTTAGCCATTATGCTTCCTTCGGCACGTGAGCCAAAACGTTCTTTTCGACTTGAGCACAGATCGTCTTAGCTTCATCCAGATTCTTGCACGGGATGACGCCAACGTTGCTCTGTGCGGTGAACACGTTCATCTTCTCCAGAATCTCCTTGCAGTCGATTACGGCAGTGCAGGAACGGAGAGTGATGTAGTTGGACTTCGGATGATAGAGGAGGAAGTAGTTTACGCCCTCCAAGTCCATCTGCTTGCTGATCTCTGCCTGATATTCGTTCGCTGTGATCATTCGGCCGTTATAGCCGAGCTTGAGCTGTGCGAGAGACTCGTAATAGAGCTTCCAGTCACGTACGTGTTCAGAGAGGATGTCCTTCTCAGCCTGAGTCAGAGCTAGCTTTCCGCCAGCAGACCAGCGCTTGATGAATGTATACGGATTGTCGGACTTCCAGAACAGAGTGTTGAAGTGGAACGAGCGAGGATCCTTCAACTTCCAGAGTTCGAAGTCATCAGCGAGAAGAGTAACGTCCCAGTAGCGTTCGAGATCAGCCATGAAACGCTTGTAGTACATGTAGACCATCATAGCGCCAGAGTAGTCCTGATTGACGTGATAGGCTTTGTTGCCGAGAGTCTTCCACCAGTTCGCGTTCTCGTGATGGTCGAAGATTACGACGGGCTTCTTGAAGTTCTTGACGAAGTCACGGCTCTGTGTCGGAGCGATGTTCGTGAAGATCACGACGTCTATCTTGTCGCTCTCTTCGATCATAGTCTTAGTCATCTCGTCGGGACGGCGATACGACATGAAGTATGTTTTGCAGTTCTTGTAATAGGCTTTGAGAATTACAGACGAGATTGCGCCATTGACGCTCCAAGATGTGAAATTGAGAATTCTCAAGTTACGGTCTTTAAGATCCATTTTGACCTCTTTGTTTGTAGTGCATTTCTAAATATACGATTTTCGATTGATTCTGTAAACCCTTTATTAAAGAGAAAGGCGCAGAAATTTGACTTCCTGCGCCTTGTTTCGTAACCTCGTGGACCCTCTAAGATAGGAGTAAAAGAGTAAAAGAGTTGTGAGGGTTCAACCGGTTCTGTAAAGATTGTTTTACTTTAGGCTGTCGAGGAAGTCGTCAATTCCTTCGGAAGACGGCTTCTCAGCATACGGTTCTGCTTCGCTCTGGACAGATTCGTTCAAGGCTGCAGTGTTGCCACTGTCGATGCCCGGAATGATCGGTTCATAGGTCGGCTTGCCCTCTGCGTCGACGCCACGCTTGAACAGCTTCTCGCCGTCAACGAACTTCTCGTAGATTCCGAGAACACCCTCAAATGTTTCGTTGCTGGTGTCCTTCTCGCACGGCTTGAGTTCGAAGAGCCCATCGTCAATGGCCTGGATCTCTTCCTCTGTGAGAGGATTGTTGTTCTTGTCAGAGATCGGCTTCTGGTCGCCGAAGTAAGAATCCTTCGGGTTCGGGCCGTACTGGCTATCCTTGGCCTTGAAGATCAGGTTTGCGCCCTTGTAGTAGTCGAAGACGTTGACGCCCGGAATGAAGCCCTTGTCTGCGTCGTTCTTGTCGGCCATCTTCTCAAGGATCTTCTCCATGATCTGGATGCCGTACTTGAAGCGGTAGACCTTGCCTTCAGTAGTCGGGTCGGCGTTATTTCTCACCACGAGGACGTTGGAAACGAACTGGCGCTTTGCCTTCTTCTTGGAGATGTCCTTCGCCTTCTCTTTCGGGAATGCGTCGAACACTGCCTTGTTCCAATCGCAGATAGGACACTTGTGACCGGCCTTGCGGAGACAGTCAACCACGTGCCACTTGCCATCGGTTCCCTTGAAGGAGTGAGTGCGGTTCTCGATGAACGGAGAAGCTTCAGTCTTCGGCTGCGGGAGCAGACGTAGTACGACTTCACATTCACCGTTGATCATCTTCGGGACAAATTCGTTCTCAATCGAAAAAGAGCTACCACTCTTCTTGGCAGCCACGTTCTTGATCTGGTCGAAATAGTTGTCGAAATTGCGTTCAATCATTGTTTTACCTTTATTGTACCTTTATCGTTCTTTATTGTTCTTACCGTCTCTACTGAGTGTATCTCAGCTGGACATGTTATATATAGGAATTTTTTCTAGTTCAAAATTTCGTCTCACGCTCTCTTGTGATACCATACGTTGCTGAGATCAAAACCGTCTTTTATGAGCCATTCCACCATCTTCAGGAAGCGCTTATACTCTTCGTCGATCTCCTTCATGTCGGTACGGATGCCGAAGCCGTCGTTTATCTTCCACAGATGCAGGTATAGATGGAGTCCGATCTTGCCGTCGCAGAGCAGATCGTAGAGCACGTTCGTCTGGTCTCTGCGAGGATTCAGGACGCTAACGTTCGTCTCTGCTGCAGCTTTAAGCACGCCCAGCTGATCCTTGAGATTCTCTGGCTTGTATAGCTCGATGCCCTCCAGCTTTCCTATCGCTTTCAGATCGACAGCGTTATACACGACTTTCTTCTTTTCGGGGTCCTTCTTAGTCGCCCTCATGTACAGAGATCCGTCTTTCTTGCGCTTGAAGAACTTTCCGTGGAACTTTCTGATATACTCACCGACGATATAGACCTTCAGCGTCTTCATGTTCAGCAATCCGCACTCGAGCGAGTTAGCGAGATTGATGCAACGATCACGGCCGATCTGATCTATGACTGGCTGCTTTCCATAGGCTACAGCAGCCTCCATCTCCTCCTGTGCTACCGTCCATGCTGCTTCGCTGAACACGTTGCCCAGACTCAGAGACTTGCTAGTCTTCTTGATCTCTTTGTTGAAGAGATAGAGAATTGAGTATACGTCGCTTGCGTTCATATCACTTGATCAGGAATTTGCTAGTTCTTTCTTGGGACATGCGGTTCTTCTTCTGGAGTTCCAGATATAGCGCGTCGTAGAGGTTAGTCTGGAGCAGCGTAAGGAGCTGTTGCTCGTCAAAGAAGTCTTCGATCAGGTACTTGCACATGTCGATCACGCTCACGCCGTGCTTACGGTGGATATACTCTAGCGTGCTGTTGAACATGATGAACGAGTTCAAGTCCTTCTTTTCGATGATGGGGATGAGACACTTCGGCAGACGAGATTCCTCGTCCAAGTCATACATGTCATATCCCTGCCGTTTCATTAGATCGAAAAACTCGGTCTTAGCGGTATCTCTCTCCAGAGCTTCTATTCTGTCATCACTGTTTACCATCTTGTTCTCCTTATAGGATCGAGTTTATCTTGTCTAGATCCACTTTCGCAGAAGCTACATAAGCGTTGTCGGCGACATCAGTGTTCGTCTTGTCTTCGACTGCGGCAGTCTTCTCTTCTGCTATCTGAGCGACTGGAGTGGGCGTAGGCAGAGCAGCTGGTGCAGTGTTCGTCAGCTGTGGCGTTCTTTCGCTGGGTGCAGAGTTCAAGTCGTAGATCTGCTGCTTGTCGATGCATACGCCTATCATCACTTCTGTGTTCTTGTTGTTCTTCAATCTCGTCTTAGCGACCTTGATCTTGTACATGCCGTTCTCTAGCATCGTCTGGTCCTGAGTCGTAGCGAACATAGCGTCAACCTTAGTCGTAGAGCCGAAGGAGTCTGCGATGTCCGTCAAGCCGACAGATGCGCTGTCGGCTCCTCCTCTATTGACCTGGAAGCCAGTCACCGTAGGAATGCCGAGCTTCATGCAGATAGAGCCACGCCACTCAGCTACGACCTTCTGCAGGATAGTGTTCGTGTTCAAGTTGGGGTTCGGACGACCGTTAGGAATCATACATCCGACGTAGTCCAAGAAGATGATGTCTGGAGTGAACTTTTTCTTTTCCTTCAAGTCCTTCAACAGCGTCCTGACTCTCATCGTGTTCACAGCTGCTTCCTCGAGTTCTACGATCTTCAAGTGAGTAGCTGACATGGCCTTCATCTTGTTCTTGAGAGCGACGAATGAGTTCCTGTTGAGCATCTTGAGCTGTTCCTGCGAGATGTCGCACAGGTTCTGCATCATTCTAGTAGCGATCTTAGTCTTCGAGTCTTCGAAGGTGATGTATAGCACGTTCTTTCCTCGAGCCATGATGTTGGACGCCATACAGCTCATCATCAGGGTCTTACCAATGTTAGTGCCAGCTAAGAGGCCGATCATGACCTTGTCTGGAATGCCTCCGTTCATGAGGTTGTCGAACTCCTTGATGCCCGTAGGAATGATGTTGACAGCTTGGATCATCTCTTCATAGACTTCGTCAAGGTCGTCAACGAGGTCGAAGCCGACATCTGTGTCGAAACTGAACGACTCAGCGTCAGCCATCATCTGAGCGAACGAGTCGCCAGCTGGAGGCTCACCGTGAGAGAATAGGTACTCTTGGACTTTAAGGGTAACTTCATACATGAGCTTCTTGCGGATGAAGTCCTGGATGTCGTCGAGGATAGACTCGCTCTGCGCCTCTTCGTCTGGAATAGCGATAGCAGCGTCAAACTCTTCAAGAACGCCCATGTCATTTCTGAGCATAGTTCTCGACTCGATGACCGATGGGAATCTGCCCCACTTCTCCATGTAGTCGATGATCTTAGATACGATAGTGCTGATATTCTCGTTTTCTCTGAACCAGTCGTCTTTCAGGAACGGAGTAACTCTGTCTCTGACGGACTGATTAGCGTATAGTGTCTTCAAAATTAAGTGCGGAAACTGTACATTCACCATGATATACCAAAAATAGAAAAAAAAGAGACCGGAAGTTATTTACATCCAGTCCCTTTGCAGTGAGAAGGAAAACTTTAGTCTTCGTTCTTGGCAGCTTCGATCTCTTCCTTGCTGTATTTCTGGAAGATTCCGGTGCCATCGAGTTCGAGATCTTCGTTCTCGTCGCCGTATTCAGATTCAAACTGAGCTTCCTCGTCGCCAGCGTTGATGACTGGCATCGTCTCGTCGGTGATCTCAGCAGCGCCGTCGATGAGAGCCATGACGTCGATAGAAGCAGAGATGAGCTTAGCGTTGACGAAGCTGTACTTGTCTTCGCAGTAGTCTACGAACTTCTGATCGAGGTAGAGCGGAACCCAGAAGGCAGCGCAGTAGAGCTCAGACTCTTTCCACATCTTCTTGACTTCGCCAGTTTCCTTGTCGACGTCGTAGTCGGTTCTAGCGTAGTAGCCCGGCTTCGGCTTAAAGACCACTTCGGCTTCAATAGCGTCGTCTAGGAGACCGAAGAACGGATCAAGACCGCCGTCATGACGAATGAGATACTTGGTCTTGAGGAATTCCTTAGCGCCACGACCCTTTTTGACGCCGACTGTAACGACCTTTCCGAGAATGTTGTCCTGAGCGTCCTTGTACTTAGCAGCAGAGGAAGCGAGGCCGATGGAGTCAGAGTTGAAGAACAAGCGCTTACCGCCAGGAATCTTGAACTTCTCGCCATACTGTTCGAGTGAGCTGTAGACGTGGTTGATCACGAAGGTAGTGTTGCCGCAAGCGTTGATGATGTTAGCGAGCTCGTTCTTGAACTTAGCGCCAGACATGTTCACAGACGAAGAGGCCTCTTCTGCCTTCTCCATCACCTGAACTTCCACGATCGGACCCCAAGAGTCCATCAGGACGAACGTGTTCATAGCCTCTTCACGGCTCTTGCCCTTGTTGATGCGAGCGAAGATCTGCTTCAGCTCGTTGATCTTGGAGGTCTGGTAGATCACGATCTTGTCTAGATCGATGCCCAGCTGCTTGAGTAGGTCGAGGTTGATAGCGTGTTCCGTGTCGATTACGACGCATGCCATACCAGAACGGTATGCGCACTGTAGAAGGTTGTAGCCGATCAATGACTTACCGAGCTGAGAGTCAGCAGCCATAGATGTGATAGCGCCCTTCTTGATGCCGCCACGGATCTTTCCAGAGAAGACGAGGTTCAGTGAGATGACGTTGGTGTTGAGCCACTCATACTTCATCGTCTCGGGATTGATTACGAGCTTGTTGAGCTCCTTGTCTTTCTTGATTTCCTTGATGATTTCGTCGGCCTTGCTGAATGTCGCTGGACCAGTTCCGAAGTCGTTAGTTGTAGTCTTGCCAATATCCTTTGCTTTTCTATCTTTCTTTGACATATATTATCCTTCTCATCCGTTGTGTGGATGATAATGTAAATATACTCATTTTTGCGGAATTTTTATTTCGCGACAGCTTTTAAGAAAATCTGATTTTGAGGGTTTAGATTTCTCTGAAATATACTTATATTTGACATGTAAACAAAAACAACAAGGACCATGACCATGAAAAAGACTCTCACTGAAGAAGAAAAACTCCGTCGCAAGGAACGAGCTGCTGCACGTCGCGCTAAAAAGAAGGAAGCCAAGGCTGCCGAAGCGGCTAAAGAGGCTGAGAAGAAAGCTGCCCGCAAGCGTCGCGCCGAAGAGCGCAAGCGCAAGAAACGTGAAGAGAAGCTTCAGGAGAGGATCGCGTTCGACAGAAAGGAACGCCGTCTCAAAGACATCTACATCGGAAAGAATCTCCACAACACCGATCTCGAACTCATCAACTATCCGTTCTACACGACTAGCTTCAACAGCGAAGTCAAGCTCGACGTCGATGACAACAACATCATCCGCTCTGTCAAGCTCACGAGAATGTAAAATTCACTAAACAAATGACCAACACTATGAAACCTATCATGACTAAATCAGAACTGCTTAAGATGCTTGAACCATTGTCCGATACTGACGTCATTCAGTGTCAGGTAAACTATACGACCAGCAAGACAGAAGCGGCATATTCACAATACAAGAATACCACGGAAGTAGTTCCTATCACTGGTGTGTCTGTGGAAGAGCCTCCGAAAGGTCCTAACAGAAACCACAAGGTGTATGTTAATGCATATAAATTGGCATATCTTCAAGTGAATGTGGAGATCGACTAAACTCCGAAAACTGAGGAACTTATGATCAGCATTATCCAAGAAGATCGAGAGAACTACTCGTTCCTGCTAAAAGTCACCAATTACAACCACGACCAACGATGTGAAATATCTGAGGCTATTATGGCCGAAGGCGACAGCGCAGTCCATGAGTGCGGAGATTATTGGATCGTCATCCCGAACGATGACTATACGACATGGAGCAAGATGTCAGATCTCATCCACAGTCTCATGGACAAGTACAACGATGGGTGCAACGATAACGTAGGACTTCAGCTTACTAAGGACGAAGTCATTGCATTGAGTGTCTATTAAAACAAAACAGGAGAAATGACTAAGTGTTAAAATTTCATATATTTAATAATGACATTTTTCAACAATAAGGATAACTAATATGAGAGAACTAGACATGAATGCAAATAGATTGAAGACAGAAGAGCAGAAGATTCACTGGCTTGAGAACGAGATCAAGGACCTAGAATATGTCCTTTCTTCTGACTGCATTAACAGAAACCTTAAGCTGAACCAGCTTCAGATGTACAGAGAGTTTCTTGCTGTAAAGCGAGAACAAATGAATGAATCTACGAGGGAACAAGAGAAACTTGGCAAGCTTAAGGTCAGGGTTTTGGATCTTGTCTTCTGTGAGGCCTCTAACGACCCAGAACTTGTTGCTAGGGCAGATGTCGAAGTTACTAACGATGGTTCAGTCATTACCCTCAATGATCTTGACCTCAGACATAACGACTCTACGGGAATCTACAGTATTGTCGAGCCAGAGCTTCCATCAGGCGTATGTATAAATGGATTTACATGTAGAGCAGTTACAAGTGCTGTTGCGGCTCGTTATGAACAAATAAAGAACTCAGATGGAAAGCTTGAAAAGCTCGATACTGCTACGAGCATTGACAGGAAGGAATATGACGAATTTCTCAAAGTGATTTATGAACATTTCGACAGAGACGACATGGATATCGGTGATTGTCTCGAAGAGTGCAAGTTGAAGTTAAAGGCAGCACATGCATACATCAACTACTTAGAAGATGCTAATAAAGTAGGCAATAAAGACAAGATCAACAAGATGTTTACTGAAATGTTCGAAACTAGCATAAAATCAGTTGTCGATGACAGCTTGGCCAAGATCGAAACTACATGCATCACTGCGTTAGATAAGTTCTGCCAGCAGATGGACTCATCCGCATACGATAAACAGTGATTTTTCTAGTAGTCACAAAAGGATAATCAGAATGCTCAAGACTAGTCTTGAGCATTTTTTTTTGCTAAAGTTCGTGTTCAAGTATAGAATGCAGCTCTTTGAAGGTAACTATAGACTCGATTCCATTTCTTCTTATCTTAACTTTCTGATTTTCATCACAACATTATCTAGTAAGTTCATACTTTAGCGTTCCGCAGTCATAGATCCTATAATACCCATGTTCGTTCATTATTTCGTGTTCAGTTTTTCCAGGGCTATATCCCATTTTTACAAGGTTGCTTTTCTGAAATTTCATTCTATTAACACGCTTATGATCGACTAATATAGATTTTTCTCTCGATAGAAATTTCGTGATAGTGCTCAAATCTGGTGAACAAAAAAAATATGAGAAAATCTCAATTTTGCTGTTTAGATTTCTCTTGAAAATACTTATATTATACTTGTAAAACTCAATAAAAGGACCAGAACTATGAAAAACCTTCTTGAAACCGTCATCTACGACTACAAGATCCATAACTCTATAGAACTCCGCAACTGGCAGCTTCAGGCGATGAAGAATCTCGAACGTCTCATCAGCAATCGCCCAATCTCTGTACTGGTCGATGCGACATGCGGTTCTGGTAAGAGCACGGTTCAGCACATGGCAATTGACTATGTCGCTCGTCTGAAAGAAGCAGAAGGAAAGAAAGCTATGATTCTTCTAGCTTCTCCACGTCTTCTTCTCAATAAACAGCTTCTCGAATGCTGCAAATCGAACATTAAAGACTTCGATGATCGATTCACAGTTCTCAACATGGCTTCTAACGATCTCGGAGACGCTAAGTTCGATATGCTCACTTCAACTGGCTTCGGCATCTCTAACAAGCTCAATTCGAATAAGCACATCCTTCTTCTCGCATGCGACACTTCGGTCAACATGGACTTCGATAACGCTGCACGCCAGATCGAATCTAGAATCATGCATCTCGCTTCACATCGCACTAAGAACGGACACGAAGTAACTTTCGATCTCGCAATGATCGATGAAGCTCACAAGGATATCGACGACTCTGTTCTGCTCGAACTCAAGAAGATGAGCAACACTCTAATCACCTATACTGCTACTCCTTCTAAGCGCTTGTCTAAGATCTGCTCTACTAAGCGAATCTCTTACGGCTTCCGTCAGGCTATCAAGGACGGCGTCGTGGTTCCGCCTTCTCTCTACCTCGTATCTAGAACTAACAAGCTCAAAGAAAAGGACAAGGCTACTTCGATCGTCGCTAGCATCAAGCACCTCATCAATGAAGCGGAAAATACTCCGAAGCTCGGCTACGATAAACGCGCAGTAGAAGTCGTATTCGACAACAGCATCGACTATCTCCGTAACTACGAGAACACTCTCCGTTCGATTTACACAATCGATGAACTTGACATCGCAATTCTCGCTTCTGAGAAGGAAGTAGCGGTCAAGAATCAGCACGGTGAACGTGTCAAGAAGTACGAGATTTACTCTAGCTTCAACGGAGAAAAGCTCGAAGATGCAGAAGTCCTCGAAAAAGTCAGAAACTCCAAGAAGCACACGATCATCCTCTCGGCTTACAAGGTGCAAGAAGGAATCGACATCAAGGCTATCAACGGCGTCTGCATTCTCTGCGATAAGCGCGAAAACAATCTCTATCAGGCTATCTGCCGTGGCGACAGAACTGCTCCGGGCAAAAAGAAGTTCAATATCTACATCACGGCTGACTCAGATGACCAGATTCATGACTTCTTGGACAAGATGGTTGAAGGATTCGAAAGTGAAATCGACTTCGGAGATGGTATCGAACTCGGCGCTGGCAAAGAGGTAGAAACTGAAGAAGTCGACATCAGCGCTCTCAAGTCTGTCGTACCGATGGCTATCCGCTACCGCAACGCTATCGTAAAGGCTGTAGAAGAATACAAGGCAGAGAACGAAATCCAGATCGCTTCTGAAGCATTCAAAGATGAAGCATGGAAGATGTGGCACAACGGCGACGAGATCGGAAAGATCTGGACTCTTTTCGCTCGAGACGAGTTCGATCACTTCTCTGCTACAGTAGAAGATGATCTCGTAAACTGGGTTGAAAACGAACTTTTCTCTAAATAACAGTTTTTGATTTCTCTCGAAATTACTTATATTATAAGAGAAACTTCAACAAAGGACCACACATGAACAACTTATTCACTCACAAAGCGATGACTGCAGTGCTCAAGCCGAACACTGTAATGGACGACAGTCAGTTCGACTACAACAAGGCATACTTGGATTTCTTCGAACACATGGCTAATGTCGGTTGCATCGAATACGACAATCCCGAGTATCTCCGCAACACGATCAACGAATTTGGAAAGAAGTTCGTTGAAGAGTACAAGACTAAGTTTCTCTCTATCGCGTCTGAGAAGGACATCGAGACCTCTATTGAGCAGAACAAGAAGATCACTATTGACGAATACTTCTTCGATCTTCGATTGAAGTATGTCGGAAATCTTTTCGAAGCAGTCATGCAGTGCTACTTCTCGCTAGCTAATGTGCGTGACTCTAGACTGCAGCAGTTCACTGGATACGAAGAGGTCAACGGTGGGGACTGGGATTTCAAGGGTGTAGACGCATGGCTAACTGAACCGACTTATGGAATAAAGATTCCAGTCAACGCTAAGCACAAGACGATTGAAGAGATCAAGGAATTTGCGCCTTTCCAGAAGCTTCAGAGCGCTAGCCGTGAAGTAGTCAAGGAACTAAAGAAAAAGTCCTCAGAAGCGGCTTTAGCTGCTCTAGACTGCCCGTCTGGCATACTCTTCACCGACATCGTTGCTAAGCCTCTTCTCCCAGAGAAGTTCCCTGACGTGATCGTCATCGACAGCTGGACGCTGTTCCAAGCTCTCGGAAAGGGTGCTGTGCCTAACAGGTCTTTCTGGGAAGCTTCGCTTGAACTTATGAAGAAATAAAAGCAAGAAAAAATTAAGATTTTCTCAAATTCTGGGTTTAGAGAAATCCAGAATTTTCTTATATTATAAGAGAAATCGTAACAACCTTTCTCTAGGAGAAACTCATGGAATACCGCTGGAACAAGAACTGGGCTGCTAAGTATATCGCAGGCGTAACTGATAAGAAGATCCTGGTCGTAAACGACCTCCAGCTAGCTCGAAAGCTCGCTGTGAGCAACTCGGTGACTTATCTTACTGATGATGAGAAATCCTATCACACATTCCTCAAAATGGTATCTCCTCTAAATAATGTAAATTTTGGAATGGACGACTCCGTCCATCTGGTCGACTACAAAGGCGACTACACGAAGGAGATAACTGGTATGAAATTTGACTTGATCGTTGGCAATCCTCCTTATGACCGTTCTCTTCACTTGAAGATACTTGATCAACTGCTTCCTTACGCTAAAGAGATTGTATGGATAAGTCCAGTTCGTTGGCTTCAAGATCCATTGGCCAAGTACAAGAAGACTTCTGATCTGCTGAAGTACAAAGACACTATCTTGACAAAGTTGAAAGAAGTTGAAGTAGTTAGCGCTAAGGATGCTATAGCTATGTTTGATAACGCTAGATTCACTATGGACTTAGCCATCTATCATATCAAAGAATCAAACGCATCTTCTTTCGATCCAAGACCTCTATACAAGAATGCATGGATTATTGAACATGTAGTAGATAGAGTAGTAAATGGAGAGGTCGACTCAATAGCAGATCACTATCTTGACAGAGATGAACTAGATATGAGTATTCCTTTCATGAGATTTAGTGATATTCATGGTCATAAACATCAGAATGACTGGCATATATTCTTGTCACCTGATCATAAGCTCGCATTTGACAAGAATGCTAAGAAGGTTGGTGGCTTGAACTTCAATACTCAAGAAGAAGCCGAGAATTTCTTCAACTATATGCAGACTGCCTTCATCAAGTTCTTGGGCATCACGATTAAGCGGGACGTGAACGTCCCGCTTGGCTTCATCCCTTATATGAATGACTACACTCGTCCTTGGACAGACGAAGATCTGTTCCAGCTCTTCAACATCACAGAAGAAGAACAGAAGATTATCCATGACACTGTAAAGGATGTTGCGAAATGGTAAAGACTATCTACGATTACGACAACGACTTCAACCACTATGAGCACGCTGACAAGAAGGAGCGCCAGAAGCTCGGACAAGTATGGACTCCCTACGACACAATCGCTAAGATGATGGACAAGTGGCCTATCGAGAACTGGAAGGATCATTCGAAGACTATGCTAGATCCGACTATGGGAGCTGGAAACATCGTCATAGCTATGCTGTATCGCAGAATCGTAGAGCATGGCCAAGATCCAATCGCTGCTCTCAAGAACACCTACGGCGTAGAGCTAGATCCTCCAACTCACAAATACGCTCAACAGCGCATAATCAGATTCATGAAGAACTTCACGGACGAAGATGTCAGAGATATCGTAAAGCATAACTTCGTCAACTCAGACATCTTCGAATGGAACTTAGAGACCTGGAAGAGCAAAAACGACAAGAAGTCGAAGTTTCTTATCAAGTAACTTTAGAGCTGGTGTTCAAGAATGCTAGCCAATTCCTCCATCGAGACGACGCTTTCTACGCCGTCTCTTCTTATTTTGACTAACTGGTGCCCATCTGTGCTTTAGCTTCTAGTCCACTCGTACTTAAGAGTGCCACAGTCGTATATTCGTGGACACTTTCGTTCCTTCATAATCTCATGCTCTGACTTATTCGGATCTGCTCCTTCTGCCACGAGCTTGTGCTTCTGGAACTCGAAACGAGAATGTCTCTTGTGTTTGACGATGTATGCATAGGATGGATCCGACTTGTGTATGAACTTGAATCCGAGCTTATCATATAGATCCCCTCTCGACCATCTTCGATCTGCGTAGCTTACTATCTTCGAGATTTCCGGGTGATCTTTGACGAAATGAGACAGGAGCTTGCTAGCTCCTCCCACTACATTTACGTCAACTTCAGTAGCGAAGCGAAGAAGCTCTATCTCGTCAGCGAATCTAGACTTTCCGAAGGTCATCACAGCGACAAGGCCGTCATGATAGAACAGACCGTACTGCCACTTCGACGTGCAGCTGCCCTGAATGTGGCATAAATCTAGGAACTCTTTGCTCTCTTTGAAGCTTATTTGCTTACACACAGTCTCTCTTGCGAATATGCATTCATTTCTTCCGAGCATACCACGAAGACGGCTCTTCACAATATCTTTCTTGTTCTTCCATTCATCTTCGAATATGTGAATGAGCTGCCAGCCTTTATCTTCGCAAGCCTCTGTCTTCTTCAAATGGTAGTCTTTCCCTACTACATTCTCATTGTGCCAGTAGAATCCGTCATACTCGATAGCTATTTTGTGATCTGATAGTACAATGTCTAGTTCTTTTCCGTCAAGAAGCTTTCGATCATTGAGAGATATTCTTCCTGGCTTAAGATCTTTGATGAACTCTCTAATCTCACGCTCAGGAATGCTGACGGACTTTCTGTTGTTGCAGAAGTGACATATACCGTAGTCCTCTGTTCTCGCCATGCGGTCGATGAGAGATCTGACATAAGTGCTCTCGTTTCCGCACTTGTTGCATCTGAAAGTGACTGGTTGCTTCTCAGTCTGATCATATCTGATGAATGTGCAGTCTGCTTTCTCGAAGTACTTCTTGAACGACTCTTCGCTGCGCTTCTGACGCTTCTCAAGCTCTTCATACGATATGCACTTTCCATCAGCGTTCTTATGAGATTCGATATTCTTCAGACGCCACTCGCGTACCTGGTCTTCTGTGAGCTTCGATATGCTCTCAGCACGCTTAGCCTTGACTTCTGGATCCTGCCATACGCACTTGTTAGAGCAGAATTTTTGATAGCCTTTGATGAGACCTCGGAAAGGAGTCGGACCACCACATGTCGGACAGATTCCATCCTCTGGCTTCTTCAAGAACTCGTCATAGTAGCTATGAACTGTGTAGTCATTGTGGTGAAACTGAATGTGCGTAGTTAGCTGAGTTATCTTCTCAAAATTATCATGGCATATCTTGCACTCGAACATAGAAACCTCTCTTATACATATCAAATATATAAAAGTTGTTTCTCGTTTGAAGTGTTTCTACCCATTTATTTTCTATTAAAGTTCGTGTTCTAGGATAGAATGTAGCTCTTTTAGCGTCAAAACTGACACTATTCCATTTCTTCTCACTTTTACGAGCTGATCTCCATCACAACAAGCATATTCCTGAGCGAAGTGCTTGACTCCGTAGTCACGAATGATTCTAGCCTTCCAAGCTTCATCACGTCCATCGATCTCGAACCATTGCACCTTGCATGGAATGAACGAGTTCTCTCCAGCTACAGCTTTCTGCCAGATGTCAGCAAAGTGATTCATTCCGTTAGGCGTAGAGATCAAGATCAGCTCAGCGTCAGGGTCAGATGCCTGCACAGGCATGACTGACTGAATGAAGTCGTCTGCGATAGAGTCATCCAAGTGAGCGAACTCGTCCACCAGCATGTAGTTTACTGACTTACCACGAATAGCGGATGAAGATGATGCAGCAGCGAAGACCTTAGTGCCGTTGTCGAGTCCTATGCAGCTCTTAGACCAGCCTCCACGCTGTGGATCGATTCCCTGCTGCAGCCATAGAGGCAGTCTGACATACGCGTCTCTGATACGTGCCATGATTTCCAGAGCCTGGGATAGCTTGTTAGCGAGGATAGCGATCGTCTTGTCCTCTTCGAACAGCGCTTTCCAAGTCAGATACAGAGTAGCGATAGTCGTCTTTCCAGACTGACGACCCTGCATGATGATGCGGTTGTTCTTGCCCTCGACTTTAGCGCACAGCGTCTTCACCTCTCGGATCTGGTACTCACGCAGAGGAATCGGTCTTGAGCCCTTCGGAGTCAGAATGTAGAAGTACTTAGCGAAGTGGAAGATGTCAGTCTTGCACTTCACGTACTCTTCGAGCTGCTCTTCAGTCATCTCGATCTTCTCTTTATGGCCTCTGATATTGTCTGCACCTTGGAACATATTTTTGAGTTTTCTCCGATTTAGGGGTTTAGAGTTTCTCTTGAATTACTTATATTTACACCGTAACTTCAACAAAAGGACCATAACTTATGCCGCAATTCACTGCACTCATCGTAACTCGCCGCAAGGACGGCGTTCCTGCTACCTACACTCTCACTCACGAGATCGAAAACCGCATCGCTATGTTCAACTACGTAATCAATCGCTACACGAACAGGTACGAAGATGTAGAAACTATCACCATCCTCTCGGAGGAAAACTAAGCTATGCTGATTGATCCGTCTCAATATGATCTCAGCCAGAACGGCTACACAGTCAATGAGTTCTACAAGGCTTACAATCATCCGTTCAACCGTCAGGAGAAGAACCTCTCTGTTGAGGATGCATCGAAGTTCGTAGAAGCGGTGCTGCTTCGCGCTATTCCTCTCACAGCGATTCTCTGCAAGGGATTCAAGGAAGAACACTTCGTCATCACCAACGGCATCGTCTGGTTCAACGCTATCGCCGACTATATGGAAGACAAGTTTGCGCTCAAGGCTAAGTATCTCACTGCACTCGACGGCAAGAAGTTCTCCGAGATCAGCCGAATGTACCAGCGCAGGATCGAAGAGACGTCTGTGTCAGTGAAGTTCATGCAATACGGAGACGAACAACACATGAATATGCTCTTCGACTTCATCGACCACTACACTAGACTCCAATAAGATTTCTCTAATTTTAGGGTTTAGATTTCTCTAAAAAGTACTTATATTTGCCATGTAACTCAAACAAAGGACCTTAACGGTCACGACAAGAAAAAGCCCTGGAAAGACTAACAACAAGGAGAATCCCAATGAAAAAACTCGCACTCATTCTCGCGCTCTTCACTGCATTTGCTTTCTCGGCAGAATGCAATCAGATCTCTGACCAGATCTCGATCAAGTTCCTCTGCACTGACGGTCAGATCATCACGCTGCGTGTCAATGACGTCCAAGACACGTACAAAGTCCTGAACGGCATAAACGTAACCGTTGACAACAAGGACGGCACTTACACGATCACTGAACATCTGTCTAACTTCAAGGACGAGAAGTGCAAGTCGAAGTATCTGTTCTTCAAGGAAGTCTACGACGAGTTCGGAATCCGCATCAGCGGCACAGAGAAGTGCACGAACGACGCTAGCTACAGTCCGACTGCTGTATGGAACAACCTTCACGCTCATCACACTTTCTACAAGATGGCCAAATAAGACTCCGCAAAACACAAAGATGGCGCTGATTACTCCGGTCAGCGCCGTTCTTGTTGTTAGTCTATTGTTAGTCTATTGTCAGTCTACGCCGAAGTCTACATCGTCAGCAGCGCATGCAGCTCCGATAGCGTCGCAGATGGCTTCTCCAGGAACAAGATATTCCTCTACGCCCTCGAAGTCGATGTGAATGCATCGCTTTCCTTCGTGCCATTCTGGATCGATCTCGTCAGAGATGCCAGTTATCCCCTTGTGATTGCGGATATAGTTGATGAGGCCATCAGCCATCGCGATCTTAGCTTTGTCTGAGAATTCTAGCATCACTTCACCTCCAAGAGCACTTTTCTGAACTCAGAGTCGCCAGCCATCGTCTGTTCGAGCGTCTCTAGCGTCTTGTCGTCATACTTCATCTGGATCAGCTTTCTAGTCTTCGGAGAGATGCAGAGAGTAGCCAAGTCGTCAGCGTTGCACTCTCCCCAACCCTTGAGTCGAGTGATCGTGTACTGTTTGCACTTCGCTTCCTTCATCTTCTTTTCGACTTCGTTTCTGCTGTTTCCATAGACTCTAGCGCTAGCGCCATTAGCCATGAACAACGGAGAGTCCACAGTGTATACGTGACCGTTCTTTACGAGGTCTGGCATATACTTCAGAAGGAACGCCAGAACGAGGTTTGTGATGTGAAGTCCGTCAGGGTCAGCGTCTGTCAAGATGATCAGCTTGCTGAATCTGAGCTTAGACTCGTCATACTGGTCGAGAACGCCACAGCCGAGTGCAGCAGTCAGGTCCTTGATCTCTCTGTTTCCGTCTTGCTCTGAACCCTTCTTTGTCGATCCGAAGAGCTGTGTCTGAGTAGCCTTCGCAGCGTTGATGATCTTTCCGCGAAGCTTCAGACAGGCCTGGAATCCCTCACGAGCTTGCTTGAAGTGACCACCAGCAGAGTCTCCCTCCACTACGAACATCTCAAGGTCGTCTACGTTTCTGTACTTGCGTCTGTCGGCGTCAGAGAACTTCTCGGAGATGTACTTAGCAGCGTTGTTGAGCTTGTTAAGACCCTTGAGCATGTCCTTGCTAGCTTTCATCTTCTGACGCTCGTCATACATCTTCTCTGCGAACTTGACGATCCGGTCGAGAGTGGACTTGTTGTCACGGAAGAACTTTCTGAGCGGCTTGTCCAGCAGATCCTGAACGTCCTTCTCGGCCGATACTGTAGTCAGCTCATTCTTAGTCTGGCCCTGATACTGCGGATCAGCCATCTTGAAGTGAATAGCTCCGACCATTCCCTCTAGAATGTCGTCGCTAGTGATGGACTTCTTAGAGCTCTCTTTGACGATGTCGCAGATGGCTTTTCTGAATCCCTTGAGATGAGTACCGCCCATGTCTGTGTAGACGTTGTTCACGTACGAGCGGAAGGAAGAACCCTCACGCTGAGTGAAGTTGATGGCTGCGTCGATATTCTCGGCAGAGTAGGAGAAGATGATCTCTTTGTCTTTGCCCTCTGATACCATGTCGGCTAGACCAGACTCAGAATAGAAGTCGGTCTCGGCTCCGTCCACGAAGAGCTTTATGCGAAGCTTCGGACATAGATACTTCACGTCGTCTAGCTCACGCTTGAGCCTAGAGATGTCCATGTCGATTCCGTCTTCGAAGATCTTAGCGTCTGGAAGGAATCTTACGATCGTTCCTGTGTCTTTGACCCACTTCTCGAACTCTCCACATCCACCTCTTGTGACCTCTCCGTCAGCTACCCCACGAACGAACGCTTGATGCATCCACGTGCGCTTCTCGTTGTTGTTAGAGTACGCGACGAGCCACTTAGACAGAGCGTTAGTGCCCTTGTTTCCGACGCCGTTCTTACCAGCAGAGATCTTGTAAGACTCTTTGTCGAACTTGCCACCAGCGTGCATCTGGCCAAATACGAGCCATAGAGCTGATTTTCCGGTCTTTTTGTTGATACCCGTGGGAATACCGCGACCGTTGTCGATGACCGTGCAGATCTTGCTTTCTGTGCTGTAATCGATCACTATTAGATTGTTGTGACCGATGATGTACTCATCCAGAGAGTTGTCGATGATCTCTCGAAGGCATCGGTAGAGCGCTGGGGCGTACTTACCAGTCGTAGCGCCCATGTACATGTCTGGTCTCTTTCGAACGAAGTCTGGATAGACTAGACCCTCGATCGCGTTGGCGTCATAAGCTTTAGCCATTGAAGTCCTCCGGCTTCTTGTCTGCGATAGACTCTGCGTAAGTCTTCAGATCAGCGATAGTGATGTTCCACTCGGATTCAGATAGCAGAGGAAGCGGATGATCGAGATGATCGTACTCGGCTAGAACAGCCTGAGTGATAGTCTCCATAGCTCTTCTGATGCATTGCACATCTTCAACTTCGCAGAATCTCTCCATCTTCTTTACGAGCGCTGGAATTTCCTCTTCAGCGCATACTACGATCTTGCAGAGCTTCTGAATGTTGGCGTAGAAGTGATTTAGATAGAAGACTGCCTTCTTGACGTCTTCTGCGGGTAGTTTCTTGCTCTTGTAGCGAGCGAGATACTTGAATGCGTTTCCAAGATCGAAGTTGAGATTTCCAGTGACTTCGATAACCTCAATTCCTGCCTTGTTGTTGCAGTAGTGCGATGGATGATTTACGTTGTCTACGGCCATTATACCATATCTCCCATGTCGTATTGTCTAGCGGCATTTTTCATTTCGCGGTTCCGCTGCGCTGCAGCTGCCATCCTTCTCTCTTCCTCGATCTTTCGCTTGATCTCGTTGTTGCGGTCGATCGCCCACATGATTCGGTAAGGAAGAGCGACCACGACGCATAGACCAAGAAAAGCGAAGAAGTACGGCGCAACCAGTCTCACGAACCACATAGCAGTAGCTCCGAAGAGGCCGATTCCGCACATCGTAGCGAGATAGAAGAATGCGACTATCAGGCTAGGAATAACATACTTCTTTTTCATTTTTACTCTCTTTCGTAAGTTTCCTTGAAGATGTCGGGCTTGCAGAAGTAGAACTCGCCCTGAACTCCCTTGATGACGAAGTCACCCTTTGAAGCGACGTGCTTAGCCTTCTTGTCCTTTCCATCTTCGAGAGTCACGACGACCAGTTCATCGTCTTCGAGCTTGACGTTGTCGCCTGCGAACTTCTTGACTGCATCGAAGTTGTCGCCAGTCCACTTGATAGCCTCGATAGATACTGGCTTCTTGCGGAACTTGACGTGTTCCTTGTCGCAATCTGGATTCTTTGATTCGTTTAGCCAACTTGTGAATGACATACTTAGTTCCTCCTTATAAGTTAGATTCCGAACATGCCAGCTCTGGACATGCCGTTAGCCTGATCAGAAGTGTTCTCGAGGAACTCGTCTGCGTGTTCGCCCTCTTCGAGAATCATGATGATTTCAGGCTCCTTGCAGATCCAGACATCCTTCTTCTCGCCGTCCTTCTCGTAGTCGAGATGGAGAGCTGCGATGTTGTTGATGATGACGCGGTCGCCCTCTTTGACTCCCGGAGCACGACGCTGTCCATCGGGATAGTAGCGGCCAGGGCCAACCTTGATGACAGTGCCCTCTACGAGGCCGATTGTCTTGTGAGCTTCGGGAATGTAGATTCCCTTGACTTGAACCTTCTTTGGAACTTCGATTGCGATCTTGTCGTCTACGATGATCATAGTCTTTCTCCAGTTTAGTAAAATACACGCCTCAGTAAGGCGGTCTTTAAATGAATATACAAATTTATAGTGAAGTTTGAATTCGTATCAGAAATTGATCAGGAATTCCTTCTTGTCTAGCTTGTGGTGAGGCGGCTTGTCTGGGCTTCCGACTGAGTTAGAGATAGACAGGATTTTCTTTCCGTCTACCGTCACTTCTCGCTTGAACTGATCATGAAGATGTCCAGAGTGCCAGATCGCTCCATCGGGAAGCTTCTCTAAGATCTTAGATCCGTCGAATGCAGAGAGTCCGTAGTCAAGTCCCTTGGACTCAAGATCAGAGTTTCTCTCGATCAGCTGGATCGCTGGAAAGTGCGTAATGAGAATCTTCGTCGTCTTGCTTATGCTTCGACCCACTGCCTCGTTCTCGTACTCAGCCATCTCGTTGAAGTCTGTAGTCCAGCCGAGCTTGAAGTTCTTGTAGTCTTTGCCGTTCTGCCACTTCTGGAGCATGTGTTCAGAATCTGAAGTAGCTGATCCGTCAGCATATCCCATGCCTCCACAGATGTACTTGCCGTTCCAGAACTTCTCAGAGCCCTTGAGAATGTCTAGCATGTCTACTCTCTTTCTCTCGTCGAAAGTAGCTGTGTGCAGAAACGTCTCTATTCTCTCACGCTTAGTGTAAGTGTCGAGACCACGATTGCAGTCCTCTTCGTTGAGGCGCATCTCGTGATTCCCATACACATAGAAAATGTGCTGGTACATGTCTGCCAGCACTTTGAATGTCGAAAATATCGAGTTAACTGAGCAGGCTACGTCTCCAGCGATGAACAGACAGTCAGCGGGAAGACACCATTTCTCCAAGAGCTTCTTGTACTGAGCTGTGTTGGAGAAGGCTGACTGTGTCTTGACCCACTTGTCTATATGGAGATCGTTGATGAAGTAGCCAGTCAAGATTTCCTCTTACTTGAAGCTGATTTCGACCTGGTAATTCTCTGTATTTCCAGAGTAAGACGGAATGTGCTCGCGAATGAGGTTATCGAGCTGATTCTTGATCAGTTCCTCTTCTGAGTCGTATTCTCTCGAGTCGAAAGTATCGACGAACTTTCTCCAGACTTCGCCGCTGCCAGAGAACTTGATCATCCAGTTTCTCTCGCTAGTAGTCGTGAAGTAGAAGACCGAGTTAGAGTTCTCGCCGTAAGCTCCATCGTGACCCCAGTCGGCTATAGGCTCGTCGTCCACGTCCTTAGTGACCTTTGCCTGGCCGTGCTGCTCGGTTACGGTGATTCCGAATTTGTTCAATGCTTCTTGAATAGCGTTCACGTCGATCCAAGTCCAAGCTCTAGTCACTTCGACGTCGCCCTTCTTGTGGAACATGCCGACAGTTCTTCCGCCCATCATACTTCCCTGTTCTCCAGACTCGTCGAGTCCGTAGCTGCGATGGAGCATGTGATAGGTTCTGCGACCTTCCTTGGTGCTCATATCTGCAACTTTCACAGTGTCGTGCTTGATGTAGACATTAGCTACGACTACCTTCTCGTCGATAGATTCATCCACTCTTTTTTCTGTCGGTGCGATGATCTCGTACTCGCCAGTCGATTCAAGAAGCTTGTAAGCGCTCAAAAATTTCATAAAGATACTCCTTATCTAGTACCTGTTATTTATACTTCGACTTGCCCTTCTTGTCGGACTCCATCTCTTCGGCCACGATGTCTTTCCAGCGGTTACGAATTCTCTCCGCTTCGTCGACATCCATGCCCTCCATGTAGTCCCTAGCTTTTTCGATCGTATAGAAGTACTCGTGCATGATTGCGCGTAGGAGCTCTTCGTCTGGCTCTTGGAACTTCTTGTAGATCTTGCTCGTGAAGTAGTGCTTCTGGCGTCTCAGAGTGCAGCACATGAGCTCGTAGAAGTCTTTGTCGCTCAGTTCGAGCTGCGAGATCACGTTGAAGATCGGAAGATACTCTTCATAGGTAGAGAGCCACTTGAGAATCATGTACTGACTCATAGCGCCGCGCTCTTCGTCTGTGAGGTCTTCCCACGGACACTTGTCGCCGCCCATGTGGTCTACCAAGCTAAAGAACGGGCTCTTTTTCTTCTCTTTCTTGACTTCTGTCGTCGGCTGTGCGTTCTGCAAGCGCAACTGCTTCCTGAAAAGTGCGATGCTCGATTGTCGTCTTGGCATATTTCATATCCTCTGTGAACTTCTGGATGAGAAGGTTTGCTGTGTCCGAGTACTCGTTTGTCTCGAACACGTCAAAAATAACAATTTTACGGCCGAACTTGCTCAGAACTCGAACCTTCGTAGTCGGGTCATCTGGCAGTCCAGGATGAGTGTCGATGTCGATCGCTAACTCATCATAGCATTTTGCGGCGTTTAGAGCCGCTTTACGGCCCTCTTCCGAGTACTCCGGTGGGAAAACATAGAGAGCAGTCTTAAACTCCCTAGAAGCGGCTTTCTGCCGCTTTAACAGCTCATCCTCAGACATTGGCGTCTTTGGGAAGCACTCTTCGAGGAACTTAACGAGCTCGGTGAAGTCGTTTCCGAACCTTTGGCCACGCTCGACGAACTTGATCTCGTTGTCGAGATAGCCCGCAGTGAGCGGAAAGCCGATACGGTCGAGAAGTTCCCAGATGACCTGTTTCTCCGACTCCGTAACGACTTCCACGATGTAGAGATACGGGCTGTCTATGCGCTCGATGTCCCTCTTGTAGTCCACGCAGAACTGACAAGTGTCGGACACGAAGACATAGAGTCCGTGCTTGTAGCCCAGAATGAAGCTCTGTGCGGTTATCTTCTGCATCCTGAAGATTTCTCCTATTCGAGTCCCATCAAAGAGAGAAGACAGCAAGCGAGCTGGATGTCTGGAAGTCGTGAAGTAGCGCCAGCGAGCTCGTACTGACCGATGATGAGGATCGCGCTACCCTTCTTCTTGCAGGTCGGGACGTACTTGTCGTAGAGGAAGCGGTACACGTCCACGTCAGAGTAGCCCTTCTCGTTGATCAGCGTTCTAGCCTCTTCGAGCTTCTTAGCCTTGATGCAGTCGATAAGCTTCTCGTCAACTTCCGAGAAAGCCATGATGCCCTTGTCGATCTTGCCGTAGAGCATGTAGTACTTCTGCAGGAGCGAGAAGATCTCACGGATCGAAGTTCCGAGACGATCTACGAGAGCCTTGACAGCCTCTTCGTCGAACTCTACCTTCTCGAACTTAAGGATTCCGATCGTTCTCTTGAGGATCTGTTCCTTCATCTCCTGCTGCTTGACTGGATCGTTGAAGTTGAAGTCGAGCTCCATCGTTCGACCCTCTTTCAACGCGTCGATCACGTTCATCGGGAAGTTGCAAGTCATGATGTAGCTGCAGCCCTTAGCTGTCTCCTCGATGAGGTTGCGGAGAGCGCCCTGGAACTTAGCGGAGCACATGTCGAACTCGTCCAAGAACACGATCTTCGGCGTCTTCTTGGGATTCTTGGTGCGTGCGAAAGTAGCGAGATCTTCACGGAGAAGCTCGATCTTGCCCTCCATCGAAGCGTTGATCTTGAACACCTGAGCGTCAAGGTCGTTGATGAGCGCGAGAGCGATAGAGGTCTTTCCTCTTCCCTTTGCGCTGTATAGCATCAGGTTGGGCACTTCACCAGTCTGGACGATATTGTCGAACATGCGGCGTTCGGCCTTCGGAAGAATGACGTCCTTGACGTGATCTGGGCGGTACTTCTCTACCCACTTGGAACAATTCTTGTTCATAAAGTCTCCATATACAAAAATGTCTTCCTTTCAAATATAGAACTTTGAGAGGAAGACGGAATTCGTTCCTTAGAGATATGTTCCTTAGAACTTCATCTTGCGGGCAGCCTTAGCGGCAGCTCTGCGCTGAGCTCTGTTTCCGTTGTGCATCTCTGGAGGGAGAATGCACGGACAAGCTCTGGGTTCGCCAGTGTCGGGATTGATGGACACATATCCATTTCCGTGGCAGCGCTGGCAGTCAGACTTCGGCTCCTTGATCTCGACGCCGAGAATCTGGTACCCGAGACGGAGTCTCTCGAGCGGAGGAAGCGATCTGAGATACTCGACTCCCTGCTGCTCGTCTTCTGTAGCGATGGCGTCTGGCTTGTTGAGTCCAGCGAAGTTGTTGATCGGATTCTGGAAGTTCATTATTCCTCCGCGAGCAGCATGATCTGGAGCTTGATGTCGTCTTCACGTTCCTGGACGAGGACGAGACAGCCGTCAGCGTCAATGTCGATCTTGTACTTGCCCTTCGGAAGAAGGTTGAGAGTGTCGGCAGTGAACTTGAGGCTGAAGTTCTTAGCAGCTGGCTGATTGAGGAAGATCGGATAGTCTGCACGGTCAGCAGAGCGCATCGTGTACACGTTGAAGTTGAGAATGTTCTCGTTCGCGGTCACGTCGATGTAGTCTGCGCCGATGATAGAGATCTTGCGCTGTAGCTCGTTGATGGTCTCTTCGTCGAACTCTACCGCTACGTCCTGATTGTGCTCAGCGAGTTCATGGAATGAAGAGTCGAAGGTCGGAAGAGTGGTGTCGCCGAGACGCAGTGTGAGCTTGTCGGAACGAGCTTCGTTCTTGAAGATCATGTCGACTGCGCTGCCATCGTCATCCACGTTCACAGAGAGGGTGGAGGTGACGGTCTTGGAGCTCATAGCTTCGTAGAACTTCTTGAAGCGGTTGAAGTCGATGAAGCCGAGTTCGTTGACTGGCATGTTGAAGTAGGAAACGGGCGCTTCGAGAATGTAGCAGAAGTTAGAGGACTGATTGTTGGCCATGATGGTCAGCTTGTCGCCATTCTTAACGACCTTGATTCTCGGATTGACGGCAGAGAGGGTTTCGAGCACGTCAATGTAGCTCTTGTTGTAATCTAGTTTTTGTTCAGTCATATTGCAATATATTCCTTTGTGGAAGTTTCTAGGGTAAATTTACATACAAAAACGGCTGAGAAATTTTCATCTAAGCCTTGGTAAAGAATTCTTTACTTATTGGACGTTAAATACCTCATGCGCATACGAATACTTCTCCTCTGTCAGTTCCGAAGATCTTCATCTTGCGGATAGCCTCTTCTCTAGTCGACTCTCGAATGCTGTCGAGTAAGTATCTCTCATCGAGATCCTTCACGACCCATTCGTCACCTCGTTTCTTGATTGCGAATCTCGCAGCCTGGATGTTGCTGCACGGCTCTCCGTTATGATCGAACAGCTCTGCGTCCTTCAGAGGCTCCTTGAGCCAGTTCAGAACTTCCTTCGCAGCTTCGACAGCTTCCTCTGCAGTGTTGAACCAAGATCGTGCGTCGTGCTTGTTGCCGAGCGGCACATACTGTTTCTCATAATACTTCACAGGAAACTTGCTTCGTCTTGACTCGGGAGTCTCTACTTTGACAGCGATCCTGTACTTGCCGTAGCGAGAATAGTCGCTATAGACTTTCAGCCTAGTGTGCTTTTCAGGAAAGGGCCTGTAAGCTCCTTTTCCAATGAAAGGTGGGCTATCTTTCTCTGCGAGGTCGATCATCATAGCTAGAAAATCAGTCATACATTTTCTCCTTTGTAGTGCGGAATTGACATATCGTAGTGCATCATGTTCTCCCATGCCGATCCGTAGCGTGGCAGATATTCCTGACGGTAACGTGCGACGATCATCTCATGCACTCTCTGTTGCATTTCGATGTCTCTCAGGTTGTACTCGATGAATGCCTTCCAGTCTGTCATCGGTTAGCTCCCTTGATCACTACATATACTGTCGGATAGCGGATCTCTGGCGCACAAGGACGGGTAGCGCCCTTGCCGATGATCACGTTTGCTTTACGGAAGCACTTCTGGAGATTCTCTTGAAGATTAGAGATCTCATCAGACTTGGTCTGTGGAGTGAGAACAGCGCAGATGGCTCGTTTGCCGTCAAGAATTCCAGCAGTGACTCGTTCGAACGAGACGCCAGTCGTGTTCAATACGCCGACAGTTCTCTGGATGACCTTTCGTTCGTAGTAAGTGAGTGCCATTTCAAATTCCTCCGAGAATTAAGCGAGAACCTTCTTGATCATCGGAATGATCTGACCGTTAAATTTTTTCAGTATTGATATATCTTATAATGTCATCAAGTCGATTCCAATCTGATATTCCACTTATTTTTGAAATGCATTTAAAGTTATCAAGCTTAAGAAAGTGATTATTTCTCAGCTCTTCGTAGAACCCATTGACTAAAATTGCATTCCATACTTTTTCCACATCCATCTTAAACTTCTTATTCTTTACTTTTATCAAATTAAGAAAGCGAATTATGAGTATGGTTAAATATAAAGCCAATACGAAAATCATAAAACCATTTATAAATTTATAATCGTCTAATTTTCGATCTATATATTCTTTACTGTATTTGTCATAAGTTATTATGCGATCCTCTGTTGATACGAGATTGTTTTTGAAGAAAATAGAATCTTTCATTTCCGTAATTTTTGAATGAGCTCTTTCTGCTGCTATTTTAACTGTTGTAGCCTTAATATATTCTGATTCAGAAACACTACCTTTTAATTTCACACCATCAGTCCATATAGTATCACTCCATGCTGGTATATATCTTTCGTCATTGTACTTAACAATTTTAATACATTTTCCTAGGCATGCCTGCTTAATATCCTCATCGTACTCTCTTTTACAAACGGAAATGCAATTATAGTCCTTTTTGATGTCGGTTTTAACGTCGGTATACCAAAATCCGGAATGATTTTTTATCCTTTTTATCTTAGCGAATTTTATATTCTTCTCTACGGAATCAATAATTGAATTAGCAATGCTTAAACCTATTGAGTCTTCGATTTTATCTAAATTTAATACCTTTATGTCTAAAGAGTCCATAACGGCTTTGTCATTTCTCAAAATTGTGAGATCTTTAGAAATAGAATTATTATAATAAATCAATCCAAAGATCGGCAAAATGAGAAATAGGATAAATCCCATAATGGATTCTCCTCTTGCAGTCCAATTATCAAAAATATGGCCATTTTGATAGTCAGATTTTTCTGCGAAGAAAAATTTTATGATATATTTAATAAGTTTTTTCATGTTTGGTCCTTGTTATTGAGTTTTACAAGTAAAATATAGGAAATTCTATGAGTTTTCTAAACCCTTAAATCTTGTAAAACCTCGATTTTTATATAGCTCGTTTCTCTCACTCATTCCTACATATTCCCACTGCAGCTTCTCGCCAGTCTTGGGATCGACTCCACAGTACTTCCTTTTGCCTTGACAGACGGAAGTTATGTGAAATGCTTTGATATTGAAATATCTCTTCGCCTCACGAATTGAATCGAACACCTGTCCGGTCGTTATGCATCTGACTTTGCTCCAGATCTTCTCTTTCACCATCTTCTGCATCTTATCTCTGAAGACTTTGTTATTCCAGTTCTCTTTAGCAACTTCACTAGACCTTGCACGGCGATCTGGACGCTTATTGAACTCAACAAAGTCCATTCCCCAATGATTTGCTTTAAGCTCTGCGGCAAATAGCTTCTTAGCATTCTCATACTCGTGAGCGCTGACTATCTTCTGGTATGGACTGTCTGCTTTCTTAGATCGGATTGACATCTGCCAGATCGCTGCATACATAGCTCTCGAAGGCCAAATCTTGCACAGCAGCTTGTGAGCGATGTAGTGCTCACGAGCAGTCAACAAGACAAGATTGTGCTTGTTTCTCTCATATTGAGGAAATAGTGATTTTGGGAATATGTGATGTTCTTCGAAGTACTCTTCTGAAGACTTTATACGGTGCTTCGCTCTCGCAGAAAACACCAGACTGGTGTATATTGCTCTATAGTTCATTTTTTACCTTTTAGGCCACCTTCAATGGCCGTATAGGTTATTTATACACAAAAGGTAAGGGAGAGATAGAGCATCTCTCCCAAATGGTTGAAGGCCATCTGTCCCGTTTTTATTTATAAGACCTTGTCGATCATTGGGATCACCATCCCATGTTTGCTTATGACAGCCATCTTACCGATCTCGATGCCAAGATCCTTCATCTTAGCCATGTTGGAGAGCGAGACACGAGAGACGGTAGTGCCTTCGAGCTGGACCGGATTGATGATAGCGACTGGAGAGAGGGTAGAGCCAGCCATTTCCCAAGAGATGTCGATGATTTCAGAGACGGCAGTTTCGAGTTCCGGCTTGAGAGCCACGTCGCGCTTAGGAGTCTTGAGCTGGCGGTCTTCGCGGTCGATATCGTCTGCCTTGATGACGACGCCGTCGCAGTTGAACTTGATTTCTCCGTTAGCGATGCGTTCACGAAGATGTTCACGAATGTAGTCTGCAGAAGAGATGAGTTCCTTTGCTTCGACGGTGCAGTGCGGAGTGATCTCGAAGAAGCAGCTGTTAGAGAGCCAGTCCATGAGTTCGGTCTGAGTCTCGAATTCCTTTCCCATCACGTCGTAGCAGATCGCGTGGACGTATTGCAGATCGTTCTTGTCTTCAGTAGAGAGTGTTTCGAACTTGCGGTTGATGATGCCAGCGACAGCGTTGCGCGCGTTAGCGTTCTTGTGAGCGAAGCGAGCCTTGAACTCTTCGTTATAGATGACCATTTCGGCGCGAATGGAGCCAGTGAAGGACTGATCGATGGACTTCGGAAAGTTCATGAGGTTGAGAGTAGCAGTGCGATCGAGGCCAGTAGCGCCATCTCCTCGAGTGATAGCCTTGACGAACTTGCCATCGGCGTACTGGAGTTCCATGCTGGAGCCGTCGATCTTTAGTTCGAGGCTGTAGCGCTTTGCAGTCTTCTTCTTAGCAGCCCAGTCCTTGAGCTCGTCGATGTTTGCGCATTTAGCGAGGGTTCCAGTGGTCATGGTGTGATTGATCTTCTTTTCGTCGCAGTTGGAGTCGGCAGCAGCCATGCCGTTTGCGCAGAGAGGATCTGTCGGATCGATCTCTTTCAGACGGTTGATCAGAGCGTCATATTCAGAGTCGGTCATGATTTCCTGACCGTTATAGTAAGCTTCGGCAGCCTTGAGGAGGAGTTCGCGGATCTGGTTCTTGTCCATGAGTTAGGTCCTTTTGTTGAGTTTTACATCTATAATATATGTATTTTTAAGAGAAATCTAAACCCTCAAATTGAGATATCTTCATTCTCGTGATGCGCAGAGTCTTGTCGTGAGTAGGCTCGTTCCATAGCTTCTTTCCCATGTAGTGATGAACATCTCGAGCGCATCTTGCTCGTAATTTCCATTGCCGTCTGACTTTACGCCCACTGGGCTGTTCTGCTCAGTGAAGAAGCCTTTGACTGCTTGTCGGATCATATCTTCGTTCCAGAACAGACGACAGCACCCGAGGATGAAGTTGACTCGCTGATAGTATGGCTGTCCCGCCATCTCGAAGTTCTCAGCGTCGTCGATCTGGTTCTGCAGCTCGAATCCGCTGTTGTCTTCCAAGATCAAGTCTGCGATGTCGAACATAACTGGATCGATCTTATTCCAGTCGATGTCGCAACGGTCTAGAACGGCCTCATCGGTAGGAGTCACTAAAACGTCTAGGATCGATACCATTTAGCTCTCTACTAGGCAGTGCAATCCACAGTGACATAGGCCAGGCTCTTTAGCCTTGATCTGGTCTCTGAATTGCTTACACATGCACTTGGTGTCTTTCGTCTTCATCAGGGCGCACGGACAGTAGCCGTCGTTGTCCTTGATCTTCTGCTCGAACGCTTTGACTTGCTCTTCGGTCCATTCGGGATTCTTGATAACTTTCATAATTTCCTCTTTTGAGAGTATTTATCGGCTTATTCCCAAAATATAGTCACAATTCCGTCGTTCGTCATTATTCTTGTAGTCATCTTCGTCATCCAGCGACCATTGCCGTAGCATACATCTGCGATAGGGTACTCGTTCTTCAGCTCATATCCCTTGAACTCGACTGGATATTCCTGTTGAGTCTTCGGCATGTTGATGCGTCTGATGCGGTAAGAGCGCAACAGCTTGAGCTCTTCTGTGGTGAGATTGTAGAGATTCTCTATCCACCGTAACGCCGAGATCAGCGCGTCAACAGTGCCGATGTGATTCTCTATCACTTTCAGCACCTCTTCGCTAGCTTGCTCTGACAATCCAGTAGCTACCTTGACGTGCTTTACTCTCCATCCTGGCTCTTCTGTGTACTTCATGATCGCAGCAGCGTAGAGCATAGCAGTCACGTCTCTGACGTCTCGACTCGGCAAGAACAGTCTGCGCTTCAACAGCAGCTCACCTAGGATCTGAGTCACCAGGTCTCTGTCGCCTATCGTGTTGATGACGTGAATCTCTAGCGGATCATATACTCCTTCGTCATTTGCCAAAATCATAGTTCTTCCATCTTATGTGTATGATCGCGTGAGGACCAGTTCCATACATAGTCTGTGCCCTGCAGCCATTGTCGTACCACTGTTCTCCGTTGTGGTTATAGTTAAGACACTTGATCTCGTAAGACTTGTAGAGCTTCTTTTCGAGGAAGTTGAGATCCCAGTGCTCGAAGTTTCCGAACTCTCTGACGGCAGATCGAAAGAAGTTCAACGGATAGTAGAGCTCACGATAAGTCCGTAGGATGTTGTCTATGTCGGCGTCCGAGAATTGCTTTAAACGATCCGCTGCTGACTCGATGTGACCAGTCCATGCGAAGTCACGCACTGACCGTTCTGACAGCTCTAGAATGTATGCTAGAATCTCTCTAGTGTAGTGTCTGCGCTCGTATGAATCAAGCGTGTTCTCCATGAATGCGAAAGCCGTCAGGATGGCAGTTCTTCTCTGCAAGATCTGTTTCTCTGTTCTCGTGCGCTCGTACCATCCCTGGTCGTTGAACAGCTTGTCGAGATCTCGCTTGAGTAGAATGCTGCACATCAGAAACAACCCATCAACTCCGATAGATTGATGGAGGTCGCACTGCAGCTCAGGAAATTCTCTAAATACGTGTTCTACCATACGACACTGATTCCTCTTCCGTAATAAGGAACGAAGCACTTGTTGACGTTGTGAGTTCTGACTGCGGAACGCATCATAGTTACTCTGATTGACTTCTGGCCCTCTACTGACTGGACAGCGAGGTTCTTCCAGTCGACATTAGCGTTGAGATACTCATTTGCTCGCTTGACATGTTCTCTCGCTTCTGGAGTAGAGATGATCGCGTCAAGAAAGAGATTCATGCGCTCTCTGTCGGAGAAGTAGCCTCGGCAAGCGGAACCGAGCAGCCTCTCGATCAGCCAACGCTTGTCGAAGATCTGCTCACGCACAAGGGCGATTCCGATTAGCGTAGCCGTCCGGAACTTGCGTATCGAGATCTGATCAGTTTTTTCGAAAGTGTCTAAGTCTCTTTCGAAGCCGTCAAGATCCAATACGACAGTCTTTAGAAAATAGCGGTAGAATCCAGCTAGATTCTCCCGCCATAGTCTTACTTCAAATTTTCGTTCTGGCAGTTCCATTAGTTCCATTAGGCTATCTTCGTTAGTCCCAGATGATCTTGAACGGAACTTCAGTCTTCGGCTTGTGTTCGATGAAGCCGAGACGGACTTCATACTTACGAGCGGTCTTCATCTGGTCTTCGCCGACAGCAGTGTTAGTGAGCTTCTGAACCACTTCGCGCATGATCTTCTGGCCCTTAGCGTCCATCTTCATGTACGCGATGAAGTCCTTGACAGACTCTTCGTTCACTTCGTCGATGCGAGAAGTGTCGCAGAGATGTTCGATAGCGTGTCCCACAGCGTCAACGCCGATTTCCTGATCGATCAGGCAGAGTGCAGCGAGCAGAGCAGTGCGACGACGGCGCTTCTTTGCGGAAGTTGCGCGATCGTAGCCGTTCAGGCACTGAGCGAGCTTCTTGAGATTCGGGTTGAGGAGGAGGGAGGTTGCGCGTTCTGCATCATGGTCATCGATGTAGTCGTAGAGTTCGAGTGTGTTCTTTGCCATTTTTGAGTCCTTTGTTGGCAGGTTGAACGAAAGTTTGTATTGTCAATATAGGTATTTCAAGAGAATTCGTAAACCCTATTTTAGAAAAATCTCTAAAAATTCCACCTCTTTGCTTGCTCTTTGTCCATTTCGATCAATGTCTTAGCGAGACGAACGTGGTCCTGCTTCAAGTTCTGTATCAGTTCCATCGTAGCCTCTCCAGTGATCTCGAGGTCCAGTTCGACGATCGCGTCTGTTAGAGTAGATTTGAAGTACTTGAACGATGGCGCCTCACGCTTGTAGCTGTTGTACATAGATAGCGGACCATAGGAGGTCTTGCGGTCGATCTCTTTCAGGCACCGGTCCAGCAGCTCTTCGTCGCCGAGTCCAGACGGCGTAGAAGTCTTGAACAAGAGCGACCAGAGCATGTCCACGTTGTTCATAGCACGCTTACGGATTCCGGGATTCTCGTTGTCGTCGTCGAACATGTAGATCGAATCTAGGTAGGACTGCGTAGAGCCCAGAATGTCGCTATAGAGGATGAACTTGATCTCCTTTGCGACTTTCCATTCCTCTGGTGGCATATTGATGTAGTCAGCCTTTACGCGCAAAAGAAGCGATGTCTCTTTCTTCTCCGCTTCGAGCTCGAGAGAAGTTCCGTCACCATACTCGACGTCAAGGAACGGGAACGTAGTCTCTAGCGAACGCTTGTATCGTGCCCGTCTCACATCAAGCATTCTCTTGAACTTGTCGATCGATACGCTGAACATTATCGTCTCTCCAGTGACTTCTGAACTCTGTCTGCGATCTTGACTACGGCTTCTGGACTGAACTCGAGGATTCCGAACGGCGAGTTCTGCGGTGGAATTCCTAGGCCAGCTCCCCACTTGAGAATCTCTGATACCGTCGAGTCGTCTAGTTTAACTACTGGATTGTAGTGTTTCTGGTGCCAGTACGTATCAGGTGATATGTGCATAGGATAGAGCTCGTTCAGATCTCTGGGATGTGTTCTACGGATCTCTTCGAAAAAGCTCTTAGCGCCAGTGCTCCACGGCTCTTTGATCCATCTGATGCGATACATCACGGACAGTCTTGACGACTTGACTTTGATTACAGATTGAAGGCTACGTGTCAGTCGGTATGTCTCTACGCTGTCTGGAAGAGTGAAGTCTGCCTTGAATGTGCCGTCATCGTCTTCAACCCGGAATTTCATTCTCGGATCGATCTGATTCAATTCGTGCACAATACGCGAGTACAGAAGCTTTACCGTTCTGCTTCCTTTCTCTTCATCAATTGTCATGTCGAAGTTGGTCATACATGTCAAATATAAGCAAAATGGCTCAGTTTGTAAACCCTATACAAACAGGAGACGGACAAAATCCGTCTCCAGGAACTCTTCCTACGCTAGCAGGTGAGCTATTTAGTCTTAGATGTGCCTAAGACAGTTACTGTCGAGATCGGCTACGATTCGTTCATAGCTGACACCGCGATCGAGCTTACTTTGGATCATCTCGCGATTATTGTCGATCAGACAGTCGACTTCGTCCCAGTCGAATCCGCCTTCGTCGTGCAGATAGTTCTCGAACTCGTCAATTGGATCCATCAGCGGACCTACTGCTTCTCGAATGAGAGCAAATCCCTCGTTCTTGAGGAGCTTCTTAGCAGCTCTCAGCTTCTTGAGATTCTCTTCAGTGTCCTTGTCGTCTTTCTCTTTCGACGGAACTGCTTTAGCCTTCGGATTGTACAGAGGCTTAGGCAGACAGCCCTTGCCAGGACCGCCGTGAGGAATTCCCTGATTGAGTCCAGTAGGACCGCTTACGCCCATCGAGAAGTCCTCTTCGACCACGTTGCTTAGTTCACGAACGAAGTCGATGATGCAGTCAAGCTCTTCTCTAGAGGCGTCAGTAGCTACAGCTACGTACTTGCCTGCGCAGACAGTTCCGTTGACGTAGCCGTCAAGGTCGGAAAGTTCTCCCTTTCCCCAAATTGCCTTCGATAGCTCATTGCTGACGCGTGAAGCCGTTGTCGAGTTTCCGAACTCGAACAAGAGGCTCATGTACTTTTCATCGACTACGATATTTTCCCATTCCATATTTTACTCCTTGATGAGTTTCATACCCACAGAATTTAGAATTTTCTCTGCTTCTTGTAAACCCCTGTTTCTGAAGCACCAAGACTTTAGCCAGTCTGTGCAAGCGTCGAGCGCCTGCAGATTGTTGTCGAAAGCGAAAGTGAACGCGTTGCCGATACACCAGCATCCCATGAAGAACTCACGATACTTGGACAGCTCGCCATTAAGGGCTTTAGAGAATTCGACTCTAACCTTGATGGCAGACTTTTGGCTGTTCATCTTGAATAGTGCGGAACACTCGTCATCATCTACATCAATGTCTAAAAGTCTAATCATACATTATTTATATGACTACCACTTTCTCCATTCATCGTAATTTTTGAAGGGATCTTTGTCGCTTATAGAGTATTGGCCAGGATAGTACCCGCCAGAAGAGAATGTACCAGGTTTGCTCAGATAGCTCTCAGCCTCTTCGACTTCCTTGGATTCCTCTTCTGGCTGATTTTCCTTGAGCTCGTGCATTTCCTTGGCGACCTGCATCTCGATCACTCTCTTAGCCTTCTCGATCTCATCGTCAGACTTTAATTCGGCCTTAGAGAAGAGATCGATCATGTCGTTCGCATTGTCGCTTACGACGCGCCAGATGTCAGAGAAAGCTGAGAGTCCGAGCTTGCTTCTCCAGACACGCAGTTCTTCCTTGTTTCTCACTGACGGGATCTTGATATAGGGGTCTGGATAGCTTACGACCCAGTTGTCGACAATGAGCTTAGCGATCTCACGGCACTCCATCGTGTCGCCGTTGATCTTGACTCGATAAGGGCACGTGTCGTCTGGCTTGCCGATCTCTAACTCTACTGCTGGCTCATTCAAGTACATGCGCACTGTGCCGTTGGCGAACTGAATTCCTATGCTCTTAACTTTGCTCATACTTCTTTACCTTTGAAGCGATCTACTAAGTCCTCTACTGTCTCTGGTGATGTCGATGGACTGATCATCGTGCACTTCATGACATATTCGTTGATCTTGTTGTACCAGATCGGCTTCAAGTTAGTTATGCGAGTCGAAGTGATGCCCTCATAGCGCAGAGGAAATGCCTGAGGCAGACGAGAATCTTCCTCGACAAGATATGACAATATCGACTTGATAGTCTCGAAGCCGTGCCTTACGATCCACTGTCCATCTTCCTTGACCTGAAAGAGGAGATCGTTTGGCTGAATGCCGAGGAGAACGTTCTCGACGAAGCTTCTGTTCTCTCGAACGTTCCAAGACTTAGTGTCCTGATGAAAGAGGATCTCACCGTCGCGAACTTTGCGAGTGAGATCGAAGATCCTGACTGGAATCTGGTATATGACGGCTTCCTTTTCGTGGTACATCTGCTTAGCCCTTCTTATTGCGTGCTAGACGAAGAGTCATAGCCTTTGCGTACTTCTTTAGATCTATCTCTGGAATCGCCTTAAGATCTTTGCTGAGAGGTTCGATGCATTTCGGAGCTAGATTCTCTACAAGGAACGTCATGGCTGGAACAGATAGTGTTTTGAGATTTAGAAGCTCTTTAGCTTTCTCCGAAATTATTTCGTCTCTTTTTGCCCAGACGAAAGCCTCATTGAAGCTTTTTGTCTTTCCATCTATCGATATCCGAGCTATATCGACGTATTTGTAAAATGTGCCATTGAGTGTGATACCTTTACTATCGATAGATATGCTGGGATCAATGTATATCTGCCAGCATTGAACCCCGGTAAACGTCAATGTGTCCATGTAGATTTGCATCGGCTTAGGCTCACTTGATCATAGAGAGGAAGTCTTCCGGGCTGATGATCTCGATTCCAAGAGACTTAGCCTTGACAGACTTAGACGAGGTAGAAGACGGATCTTCTTGGACGAGGAAGGAGAGACCCTTCTTGACGGAAGAGATGGTGCCGCCGTTAGCGATGACGAGTTCTTCGCACTTAGAGCGAGAGCCGATAGCTTCGGCCTTGCCAGTGAAGCAGAAGCTCTTTCCAGTGAGCTTGCCGTCCTTGACTTCGACCTTCTTTGCAGCTTCCAGCTTGACGAGGCCAGTCTTGATAGCGTTGACCATGTCTTCGCGCTTGAGGCAGAATTCGAAAGCGAACTTAGCGATCACGTCTTCGCTGACCATAGATGCGGGATGGTGCTTCTTGAGATCCTGAGCAGTTACGCCTGTCAGGACAGCTTCAGGATCTTCGTAGACGCCCTTGAACGGTGCCAGCTGATCGAGATCGAGGAACTTCTTTTCGCCGAAGCCGCGAAGATCGAACAGAGAGACGAACTTAGCGAGAGTCATCGGCTTAGCGAGAGCCTTGTGGAGATTCATGTGGATCTTGTAGCCGTTCTTGCTCATGATCACGTTGTAGAAGTCGGTGTTGCTCATCTGTAGGACTTCCGTGATGGTCTTCTTCTCAGCAGCGAGGTTCTCGATGAAGCCTTCGCCAGCGCCTTCGACTTCGAGCTTCGTGAAGAACTCGGCGAACATGTGCTTGACTTTGTTCTTGCAGCTCATGTTCTGGCACTCGACGAAGCCAGATTCTGTGATAGTGAGGTCTCCGCCGCAGCACGGGCAAGAGGTCGGAAGGTTGAGGTTCTTGGTGATGTAGTTGGCGAAGATCGGATGGCAGTTGATCATGTTGACGGTCCTTGTTTTAAGTTTGTATAACAAATATAAGAAAATCAGGGCTTTTCGTAAACCCTGATTTTTGAGATTTTCTTGATTTTTCTGAGCTTATCTACGCTTTCTCATATCTTGTACTCCTGCACCTTCAGACGATACGATCCAGAATTTCCGTACTTGAAGAGAAATTCGTCATTTCCGTTCAACATCATCTGCTCAAGAAGATCGAGACGCTCGACCATCCTCCAAGATGAGCTGAACGGTACTTCGTGTTCTTCGTCTGGCGTGAAGACTCTAGGGCACATTCCAGATAGCGCACGAAGAGCCTCTTCTCTGAACTTAGACGCAAAATCTTCACGCTTGAAGCCGTGAGCCGCGATATGAGCATGATACTCGTCGGATTCGATTAGAAATAGCATTAGCAGATCCTCTCAGCATACTGATTGTTTGACGCGAGCTCTACGCCGAGCACTTCGTCTTTGTGTTTCTCTTCTCCAGGCCGATAGCGTCCGAACTTTACGATGATGTTGTCGAACATCATGTTCAGATAGGTTATCTTCGGATCGATCTCCTTAGGATTGTAGCCAGTGTAGATCACGACGACATCGTGAGTGACTTCACGGAACGCCTTGATCAAGCCGATCATTTCCTCCCAGCTGTCAAAGGGCTCTAAACCGGCGAATACGACCGCTTTTGTCAAATCGTTAGAAACATACCGGGCGACTACGTCCTCTGCTTCTACGACGATTCTACGCGCCTTAGCGAGCTCCCAGTTCTGACATACCTGATTGCCGTTCTCTGTGTCGCACTTGAACGAGCAGTAAGGAAAAGCTACCAGCATGTGCGGTAGCTTATATTCAGTGAAGCTCTCGTCGATGAGATCAACCAGCGTTAGTTTCATCGAAACCGACCTTGAAGTAGCTCTCCTGACCAGACAGGAATTCGATCAACTTGCTGCAGAGCTTCTGTGCGTTGCCGCGATCGATCTTGAAGTAGCGGCGTCCCGGTCTCCATTCATTCGGCTCCTTTGACGGAACGTTCTGATCTTCTGGACGATCAGACGGAGTCTCTGGCTGCTGCACCATATCTGGCGCTTCGAAGCCCGGAAACTCTTCACCGTTCGCCCAGTAGCGGTAGCGCACCTTCTCTTCATAGGTGAGGCTGAACCAGTGCTGATTGTAGAGTCTGTGGAGATTCTGGATGCGAGCAGAGAGCTTTCCGAGCTCTTTCTGATAGCACTCTGCGTACTCGATGACATTGTTGATCGAGAGAAGCGGATTGCTCAGCTTTTCTCTCAGCTGTCTCTTGAGAGCAGTGCGAGTCTTTTCGAGTTCATAGATCTTGTCGATGAACTTTTTCATCTTGACATACTTTCCGTTTGTATATAAATCAGGCATTTTCGTTTCCTTTGTGTTTTAGTTTTCTCGTATACTTAGTTTTGTCTTTCACTACTCTAGTCCGAAGTGTGGAACCGTTGTTGGTACCACTGATGCGCTCGCTTCTGAGCCGTTCGGACTCTGTAGCCTTGTTAGCCATCCTTGACTCCGTTGTGCATAGCTAGCTTGAGTCGCTCTGGAATCACGCGAGTCTTGTTGCACACGTCACAGCAGTACCCGTTCTCTACGATCGGATATGCGCTATTGCCGTAGCCTACGTACTTCTGTCCGCAGAGGCAGCATGTAGAGAGTAAGTTGTGATCTTTCATAGTTATGCACTCCTCAGTTGTAGTTGATCAGTTGCAGTTGAGAGCGATGTTCGAGATATAGTCATCAGCTTTGAACTTCTTGATCGTAGATACGACGAAGTCGATCATGTGGAAGTCCATAGGATCTCCGATGTCGATGCGTCGTTCCCAAGGATGCCATTCGATATCCGACAGCTGAGACTTGAGTTCGTCAAGTATCTCTTCGATGACGTCAGCGTCCAGTTCGTTATTGAAGCTGATATAGCCGAAAGTTCCAGATGTAGCCATTTTGATCTCCTGTTGAAGTAGCCATTTAGTAGCTATTTAGTATAATATAGCTATTTATGGCAGATTTGTAAACCAAGTTCTTACCATTCCTTTGTGCCATCTGCGCCCTTGTGTTCGATCAGGGCTTCCATAGAGTCATACTTGACGTAGCCGCTTTCGTGAATCTTCGCAGCGCCGCTCTCGATAACAGCCTTGATGTCTTCCCAGTCTGCCTTGAAGTCATCCACAGAAGTGTACTTCTTGCCGTTGATCTGGCACTGGAGATCGGGCCATTCCTGTTCGCAGTAGCCGTTCACGTCGCGGCCCCAGCCGTAGTGAGTCGAAGAGTCGGTAGTGCGCTTCGGCTCGTAGACTCGAACGATCTCGTACCATTTGCCGTCTTGAGCCTTGTACATGAAAGCCGAGACCCAAGCGAGAGTCTGATGATGACCGTTTATGTGACCCTCATAGTTGGCGTAGACAGACGGATAGAGGAATTCGGCGGGCATAGAGTTCCAGGTCTCGGAGATCTTCTCCCACCGTTCGATCATCTTTGTCGCTTCGTTGTGAGCCTTGACGAGACGCTTTGCCTTGCGGATCTTCCTTGCGTTCTTGACAGGATCAGTTTCCTTGTCGACGTTAGCAGTAGCGCGATCGGACTGCAGACGGAGCTTCTTTTCCTGTTCCCTCCAGTGTTCGAGAACCTTAGCGTTGTAAGCGCGACGGTCCTGACAGACGCAGTGCTTGCCAGTGAGTTCGTAGATGGAAGAGAGATCGGAAATAGTGACCATTGAAGGCTCCTTGTTGAAGTTACATGATCAATATAGGTATTTCCCTGAGAAATCTAAACCCCTAAAATCAAGAAAATCTACAAAAATAGGCAGACACAGTCACTGCCATGTCTGCCTGTATCGTCCTATTTGGCCCAGAACGATATTTGTTTTTCGGCTTTATCTGTGTAGTCCTCCAGGAGAGACTCGAACTCTCACGGGCATATTGCCCACCTGCCCCTCAAGCAGGCCCCTATACCAATTCGGGTACCGGAGGAAAACGAGATTCATTTTAGCGGACCGCCTCCTTTAACCACTTGGATATCTCCGCGAATGAGGTTGTTATGCGGAGAGACAGGATTCGAACCTGCGAAGGCGCAAGCCAGCGGTTTTACAGACCCTGGGAATTGCTGTTAGAATCTCTAGCAGGGAAGACAGGATTTGAACCCATACCTCGCAGATTTGGAGTCTCGTGTGCTGCCAGTTGCACCACTTCCCTGAATGCCTCTTTTGATCAATTTCAGAACTTGATCCTGCTGGTGGTAGTTTTCGATCACAGTGAAGTATCTCGAATTCACTGCTCTCTAGAGCAGAGGCTGAACCTTATCATTCCATATTGCCCGTGATGGACTCGAACCACCGAATACACGAGTCAGAGTCGTGTGCCTTACCAACTTGGCGAACGGGCAGAAAAACATGATAGGGACGCCGATCGTTGCTCATTTAAGGCTTATTGATCAGCCGCTGCTTCGTGTCTCTTCTCTCTTGATCCGAATAGCAGCTTACAAAAGATCAGTCAACGGTTTCTCGTTGACGCTATCTGGTGTGACCAGCACTATCTCTATTCTTATTAGAGCAAGCACCAAGTTCTTCGTCTTGGAACTAGTAGAGACTGGCATGACCTTACTGAGCAGTTTGCCCAGGAGTTAGACCGATGTTCTGACCATCAGCCAAGGGAGCTGAGATTCAAGCTGTGCTGCTCAGCTCTCGCCCTGTCCTCGTTAGCCAAGGCAATTTCCAGTTGCTCTACGCTGCATCGGTTTGTAGGAATTAAGCTTTAGAGTTGCTGTGCCTATCATTAAGAATCTCTGATGACGCATTACTGAGCTATCCTTTACGCGTTCTCAGCCACTATTCCGCAACTTATGCTACTGCACTAGCCCCAAAAGGATCTACCTTGGACGGGCTTTTACTTACATCATCTTCATCAGTGATTTAGTCCCATAGCCGAGATTCGAACCCGAACTTCATGCGCCACAAGCATGCGTGCTAACCAATTAACACTACTGCGGGGATGTGTAACGAGAGCGTGATGGTGGGCAGTTTAGAACTGCCAAGAATCCTTGCGGATCACCATCTTCATTTCACCATCACGTTCTCGTTACTTAGTAGCTCTGTCGGGACTTGAACCCGAATTTCTAGCTTGAGAGGCTAACGAACTAAACCAGTTATTCGACGGAGCCAAAGACGAGATTCACTTTAGCGGGACTCGAACCCGTAACCTCTTCACTATTTCAGTGAAGTGCTCTACCAATTGAGCTATTTTCCCAACGGCGGAAAAAACCAGAGTTTGCTGTTGGAATCTCTAGAGCACCTAGCGAGGATCGAACTCGCGACTACAGTTTGGAAGACTATCATGTTAGCCACTACACCATAGACGCGGATGTTTAATTTATAGAGGAGAGGGTGGGATTCGAACCCACGGAGGTTTCCTCCTCATATAATTTAGTAAAATCATTTCCATACTTATTTTCGACGTATTCTAAGTATGGCTTAATCTCTCTTTTCGTAATAATCGAAAGCTCTTTAGGAAATTGGTCATATTTTGCTTGCCACTGCTTAGACCAATATCCCTTCAATTCAACATATTTTCCATCGACTATGAAGTCTGGAAGATAGTTATATTCTTTGCCTTCGAATATGTACTTAAACTTTTCTTTGTTCCTTTCGAATTTTATTCCGTGTTCAAGATTATATATCACGTATGCTAGTTCCCAAGAGCTGTCGCAGAAATATCCTTTATACCAACCCTTCTTTCCACGACCAGATCCTTTACGATAGCCACCTAATGTGTGCCTAATCTTATTAGTCTCTTTTATCTTTTGTCGTGTTTCTTCCGTTTGGGCATGTTTCTTATATTCGACCCTTTCTGGATTCTTATAACATCTTTTTTCATGGAATCTCAGTGTATGCTTATATTCAAAATAGTTTCCGCAAAATTTACAATTTCCACCTTTATTAAATAGGAATTTCTTATGCTCTTTTTTATGATTTTCAGACTTATGTTTCTGAAGATCTCTTCTACTAGTACCGACATATTCACAGAATGAACATGGCCAAGTGTATGATAATCTCATATTACTCTCTCAAAGAAGTAAAGCGGGTGTCCGATTCGAACGGACGAGAGGTTTTAACCTCTGCTTGGGTTCAGGCCAAGTGCGATAAACCAACTCCGCCAACCCGCCATAAATTATTTATACAATCAAGACTAGTGCTTTTTGCCAGTTTCAAATCCGGATCCATAAACCACTCGGACACCTCTCCAAAGTAGAGGCGGGTGCAGGATTCGAACCTGCGGCTCCTTTATGGGGAGCAACTCGTTAGCACCGAGCCGGTTTAGACCACTCACCCAACCCGCCATATCCACCCGCTAGGACTTGAACCTAGAACCTCGGGGTTATGAGTCCCTTGCACCAACCAATTGTGCTACAGATGGGAATCAAGATGTCATCTGTGCTCCCGGGGCTGGACTCGAACCAGCAGCCTTCTGGCGTCTTACTGAGGAAGGTCCTCTGCGACAGCCGTTCTAACCAGTTGAACGTACCCTGGAAAATAGAATTGCGGTTGACATCTTTTATTAGAGCTACCAGCAGGACTCGAACCTGCGAAGGGATGAACCCAGCAGATTATAACAATTTACTGAGGATTCCCTCTATATAGGTTCGTTTAGCCTCTTTAGGAAGACGTTGGTATTCGGACCAATTACAGCGTCCTAATAGCGTCCATCCTTGCTCCTTTAAATTCTCTGTTCTTTCTTCATCATGTAATTTTCCTTTTGATGTGTAATGCGTCTTGCCATCAACTTCAAAATAAAGCTTTTTATCAGGCCATGCAAAATCTAACCAATAGGGTTTTACATAATAGTTATTTTCAAATTTTACGTTCTCATTTGTAAAAATGTTAAACCAACTTTGCTCAGCATAACTTCGTTTTCGTCTTCCTATCCATGAACTTGCGCGTCCTTCTCTATGTGCTTTTTTCATTCCGAGAGAAATTCTTTTGCATATAGCTTCGGTGTTTTTATGTCCTTTACATCGCAGCTTATTTGGATTCTTCTCGCAATGCATTTCATGTCTAGTCATTTCACCACGAGTAATATGCTTGATTTTACCGCAGTATTTACATTTTAAATCATATTTAGGTGCTTGGCCATTTTTAATCTTATGTTCTTCGCTTTTATGCTTATAGAGCTTTCTACGTGATTCGATTTCAGCACCGCAATGTTCGCATACCCAAATCATTTTTATTTCTCCATTTTAGCTTTATAGTCGTTCCAGCGACCATATTATTTATAGCAGTTAGAAGAACTGGAGATGTTCCTCAGCTGGCTGGAACCAGTTGTCCCACTATAGTAAGCGCTCAGTTGGATTTGAACCAACGTGGAGATTTCTCTCAGCGGCTTTGCAGGCCGTGGTCTTCGACCAGGCTCGACCCATGAGCGCATATTGTTTAGTACTCCGTCCAAGATTCGAACTTGGATCAAGGGCTTCGTAGGCCCGTATGCTGAGTCCATTACACCAACGGAGCATAGTCAAGATAACGTCTTTTGAGCTGAGTCCTGAGCCACTAGACGACACCGGTATACGCCGATGACTGGATTCGAACCAGTGTTGCAGCTTTGGGATAGTGAAGATGCTGTTGTTATCTTATAGTCCTCCAGGAGGGACTTGAACCCTCACGCCATTTCTGGCACCAGTTCCTAAGACTGGCGTGTCTGCGATTCCACCACCAGAGGATAGTGCCACCCCTCCGTAACGATCGGAGATCCTCGGATTTTCAGTCCGTTGCATAGACCATCTTTGCTAGAGTGGCATAATCGAGATTCTTTTGTTTCTTAACCAAAAAGAAGATTTTAGAGTTGCTGTAAGAACCTCTTAGTCGGCAACCTTGGACTTGAACCAAGAACCTCTGCCTTATCAGAGCAGTGCTCTAACCAATTGAGCTAGATGCCGATAAAAAATTTCAAGATCCATTTTTCTAACGTAGTCTGATTACCAATCGGATGTTATAAGAATTTTGCAGTTAGGATCTTTAGTAGTCTCCGATCAGGGATTCGAACCCCGGACCTGAAACTTTTATCTTCGACCTAGGACTTGAACCTAGAACATCCGTCTTGTAAGGGCGGCGCTCTAACCAATTGAGCTAGCCGAAGTTACGAACGATTTAATTGATGAAATTGCCTCTGAAGTATTTCTCATTATGTACTTCCAAGTCAATCTCAGACATTTCCAACCGTTCTCTTTGCAATAAGTGTCTTTTTCGACATCCATTGCTTTTCTGCTGGGCCATTCATGTTGAGATCCATCAATTTCCAGATAGATCTTTAATTCTGGCCAAGCAAAATCCATGAACCATTTGCCAAAATGATATTCTTCAACAAATGGAAAATTAGAAAGCTCCGTTTCGAGTAACCTCTTTGTCCATTCTTCAGCATAAGATCTTTTACATTTACTTCTCGACGACCACCAGATTCCGCCATTTTCTTTTATCTGTTTCTTACGAATTTCAGATAGCTTCTTCTTTGTGGCTTCAGTATGTTTAGATCCCAAGCGTAAGGCATTTTCGCCTGAATACCTTTTGCTAAAAGTTTCACTTGCTTGTTTTACTCTCGGATCATTATCCTTAGTTAGTCCTTTGTTCCAAGAAGGATGAGATTTAGAAAAGCCGTGTTCATCTTTGTGATGTTTCTGGAGTTCTCGTCTCGTTCTACCAACGAACGGACAATACTTGCAGCACCAGTCACCAGATGCGTTTTTCTGTTTTCTCTCTTTCTCATATCTTCCCATATTTTATTTATAGGAAGGATGGCACTCTGAACCAGCTGAGTTAACCGGAGAGATAGTGCCCCACCAAGGACTTGAACCTTGAACTCTCTGCTTAAGAGGCAGATACTCTAACCAATTGAGTTAGTGAGGCATATAGTTCCGGTAGCAGGGATCGAACCTGCGACTTTCTCCGTATGAAGGAGATGCTCTACCAACTGAGCTATACCGGGGGGAAATCCACTGGCAGTTTGTGAGATACTGCCTAAACTCCTGAGGGCTACCTCAGAAAGCTAAAAGATACGAGATAGAGTGGCCTTGCGCCACGAAACCGCATGATGGAGCAGAGGGGTGAAACTTGCTGTGTCTATCTCAAATTTAGTAGCGCCATCGGGACTCGAACCCGAATTTCCGACTTGAAAGGCCGGTGAACTGAACCAGTTATTCGATGGCGCCAAAAGCGAGATACGTTCTTTGTGTATAGCCCATCTGACTTTCGTCAGACTTGCAGCTTTTCAGCTTATGGATTCGAACCACTTACAGTAAGAAATCATTGCTGTTTGTATCTCTTTTTCAAATGTGTCAGATACGGCGGATTCGAACCGCGATCTCAGACGTTGCGACATCTGGGACTTTTTGCACCGTCTCCACGACGGGACCGAAGCTACCTGCTTGTCAGAAGAGATAGAGTTCGCAACCTCTAAAACTTCCTATCGGTACATATCCTACGCTTAGTAGCGGGACCGGGACTAGAGTCCCGGTCAGAAATGCTAAAACTTTCTTGAATTTTGATAGTCTGTAATAATCTGAAAATTTCGTTTTCTCTTTCAATTTTAGAAAGTTTTTGAAATTCAGACCATCTAATTCTTTTTAAGAGCATCCAACCGTTTTCTATTAAAAATTCCGTTCTGATCTTGTCGTGTTCGATACCTTCTTTAGTATAGTGCTGTTCTCCATCAACTTCAATGTATATTTTTGATTTAGTCCATGCAAAATCTAAAGTATATCGGCCAACTTGATGTTGAGTTTCGGCATCTGTAAATATAGTTTCAAAATACTCTTCAGCATAAGATTTTCTTTTGTTTAACCAATTACAGTGTGTACCGCTAAGATTTTTAATAGCTGCATCTGATAATTTCCTTTTAGTTTCATCCGAAGTTTTATGACCTTGCCAAATTTGCTTATTCGGATTTTCTTTACAAAACTTTTCGTGTCTTGTTAAATCGCAAGCTCTTTTATAAATTAAACCACAGAATTGACAAGGTATGTTTAAATCTGGATGATAGCCATAGAATTTACCTTTGATTTCGTTAATATGTCCTTCTTTGCGATGCTGTTGTAATCTACTTCGTGAATGAAAATCATTGCCACAAATTGAACATTTCCAAATTTTAGAATTCTTTTGTATTCCTCTATTCGGATTTTTAAGACACTGCTTAGAAATGTGTGTTCCTAATTGTGCCCCAGTAGTAAACTCCATGTTACAAAATTTACATATATGTTTTATTTCCAATTCCATATAGTATTTATAACATGAGCTAACCACTGCTCTAAATTATAGCGGGAGCCAGAGTCGGACTGGCACAAGCATTATCTGTCCCTGGGTTATGAGCCCAGTATCTTACCATTAGACTATCCCGCGATAATAGTGGACCGTAAGGGAATCGAACCCTTGACATCCAGCTTGCAAAGCTGGCGCTCTACCAAAACTGAGCTAACAGCCCGAAAGAATCTGTGAATGGCTCTGACCTCGAAAGGTTCTCCGTACTTACATCACAGATTTTAGCTGTCCCACCTGGACTCGAACCAGGGACGGGGTGATTAACAGTCACCTACTCTACCAACTGAGCTATGGGACATTAAAGATAAAGCCGAAGATTTCAATATGCAGATCGGATTCTCGATCCAGATCTTTTTTGTTTGATTCTAATATAGAAACTTCTTTCGGGTTTGTAAACCCTCTTTCTCAGAATTTTTTGAGAAAGTTGTTTATTTATAGCTCCCTGTGGACGACTTGAACGACCGACATCGAAATTACAAATTTCGCGTTCTACCAACTGAACTAACAGGGAATAAGAGCGCTGAGGATATGAGTGAAAAGCTATCTCGAGTTCACAGTTCATCGGATATCCTCTCTAAGCATCCTCATCTTCACGTGATCGACGAGTGGATTGGAACCACCGCACCAGGCCCCGAATGGGCCTGCGCTCTACCATGCTGAGCTACGAAGATACGTCCTTGAATTCAGACGCTTAGATTAGTGGGTAAGGTAGGATTCGAACCTACTAAGCCCGAAGGCAACGGCTTTACAGGCCGCCCCAACTCACCATCGTTGGCGCTTACCCTTGTACGGCCGGTCATTTATAGTCTTGTGACCGAAGACTTTACCCAACTCACGCTTATGCCGTTATTTTTCGCGATAGAACCATCACATGTGATGGTAGAATCGAATTCAAGATTCCAGCGGCCTGGTCAGGATGCTTATGCCTATGCTCTCCCCTGACTCCTTCACAGCCTTCGTCCGCTTGTCTATACGGACTTCTGCTGATCAACCAGTAAGCGCCCTTCCATTGGATCCAATTGACGGCGAAGTAGCGCTCAATGTAGCGGCCTTTGCAAGGATGGCGACTCCACTATTGCCAGAGTCTCTCCTTCAATTCATAGCGGGACCGATGGGATTCGAACCCACAGCCTCCAGCCTTATTTTCATAAAGCATTTCTATTCGTTCAGTCCCGTATTTTTTATAAACGTACTCTAAATACTTTTTCATCTCTCTTCTATATAGGACGATTAACGGATATTTGAAAGTTCTTAATTTTTCCTCCCATCTATTATTTCTACGTCCTTTTATTTCATAATATGTATCGCCTATTTTAAAATCAGGATAGTATTTATGGATTTCTCCATTGCTTACATATTCAAAGCCTATTTTATTTCTCTCAAATTCTATTCCGTGATCTAAATTATAAATTACGAAAGCTAATTCCCAACGTGAATTGCAATAAAAGCCTTTATACCATCCAGAATAAATAGTACCAGATTTTTCTCTATAACCACCGCATCCAGCAGCTTTAGAAGTCTCTCTTAACTTCTCTTTTAATTCGTCCGTCATTCTATGCTTTCTATAGCAATCTTTACAAAATCCGGTCGAATTACGATTATCTAAAGATTTTCCGCAGTCTTTACAAAATCTCTTTTCAGTTTTTGAAAATAGTTTTGATAGTCTTCTCTTTAGTTCTTCTGTTCTTATTCTGCTATTAGCGCATGCTCTTGAGCAGAATCTTCCGCTTCCAAAAGAGCCATCATGCTCTTTTCCACATTTTTCGCAGATCATATAGCCTCTTTTAACTTTATTTTAACGAGGATCCTTCCATATCCTCGTATTATTTATAGAGGTTAGATCGAATGGCGAATTCGATCAGGAGGTGGAAGCCTCTTGTCCCTCTTTTTAACGATGCCGGCGAGATTCGAACTCGCGTATGTCGGTTAGACAGACCGATGTGTTAGGCCACTTCACCACGGCACCAGAGACGAGATAGTTTTTCTTACGCGCTCTACCAGTTGAGCTACCTCACAGCATGGCTGCAAGGACGTTAAAATACACATCTCAATAATATCTTCCTATTAGTAATTTATCAGAACTAAAAGCCGATGAATTACAAATATATTCTTTATATTTTGGTATATAACACTTAAATAATCTTACAATTTCTGGCAAAAGAGGAATGTTTTCTAATTTTGCAAATTCTCTAATTGACTTATAATTTCCAGAATGGAAATAGTCCCATAATTCCCTTGCTCTATTAAATGCACTTATTTTACTTTTGTTAAAGAGTATACTATTTTCTCCTCTAAATAGATTTCTTCCAAGAACCCAATCCTTATTAGGTAAAATTTTGAATTTTTTGCATTCTCCATTGATTCTATTCGTATACCATTTAGTTCCGTATTGTGAATTTTTATTTCCTTTTTGTTTCAATTTCATACTTTCAGAAACGTATTTTGCAAATTCTGTTCTAAGCTTTTCGTATGCTCTAGAATTCATATAACGACTCTTATCTTCTGTAGGATGTCCTCTCATCCTCCAGAAGGCATACATCATTTTTCTTCTCTCATCTGTTCCCTTCTTGAATATCTTTACCAATAGCCAATGACAGAGGAAATGCTCTCTAGCAGTCAAAGGAACTAAGTTATCACGTTGATCCGATCCTCCTAAAGAACTAGGAAGAATATGATGTTCTTCATAATAACCTTCCGGTTTTCCTCTTATCTTTGCCCTATATACTATTTTCAGATAAACTTTTCTATAATCCATGTATTATTTATACATTTCATATCTCGAACCCGCAACATCGGTCTTAACAGGACATTTGAGAGTTGCTGTAACTACCTCTAAAATTCAAACTGACCCTACTCACCTCAACGCGTCTTATTGGCTTTCAGTTAGCGCATGCGAGACTCGAACTCGCAGCCAGCGGCTTTCGACCGCCCGTTCTTCCATTGAACGATATGCGTTATCAGTTAAACACAGCGCTGGAAGACAGGCTCGAACTGCCGATCGTCTGCTTACGAAGCAGCTGCTCTACCAGCTGAGCTATTCCAGCGAATAAGAGTACCGGACCCGAGTTTCTTTCCAGAGCGTCCTCTAGTCTTACGCTCGGGTCCTAGATCAAATCGTGCAGTATGGCAGTGAGGTTGGTCTCCTTCTCACATCTACGGCGCTAATGCTTAAATCGACCAAAGTGTCGAACCGTGCTCTTTTTATAGACATCTAAGCTATGCCTTGCACAATGTTGATCGTTAGTCGGGCATGCAGGATTCGAACCTGCGACCTGGTGCTCCCAAAGCATCCGCTCTACCAGACTGAGCTAATGCCCGATGACGCCAGTACTAATTCTTGCATGAAAGTTCCTGACTTGCGAATCTCCTATACTGAAAGAAAATATATCCGCGACGATCGGATGCACTTTGTAGTCCACGTCCAGAGTATGCAACCTCCAGAGCGTAGAGCCTCTGTTCTTACCACAGTTCATTTTCTATCGCCAGTGTGATCGGCCATTTAGTGGACACAGATGGGGTTCGAACCCATGACCCTCTGCTTGCTAAGCAGATGTTCTACCAGCTGAACTACTGGCCCATAAGAAGTTTCCGGTTTTTCAATATGCAGATCCGGTTCTCGACTGGATCTTTTGTTGTTGATCAAAATATACTAAAACGAAGCGGAGTTGTAAATACCTCCGCTTCAAAAAATTTGAATTTTTTTGATGGAGGTTACCTGATAGGATCCTTGAGCATGTTTAGATACTTCAGAGAGCAGAAGGCATCCTTCAGAACGTGGCGCTTGTTGTAGTACTTGATCTGCCATTCGAACTTGCGGTATGGACGGTAACCGAGCAGCTGAGCTTCTGTGCCGTCTTCGCAGCGGAACCAATGACCGATAGGACTCTGACCTTCTAGCGAAGTTCCCTTGAGCATATCCTTGAGCTGATCAAGAACATAGCCTGGAATCTTTGCGTCTCCCGAGGCGTCTACTTCTGCCAGCTCTAGAATGCACTTAGCTTCGTAGTCGCTGTACTTGAATGAGATTCCGTTGAGACGGAGGTTGTTCTCCTTTGCCCAGTCCTTGAGCACCGGATTGAGTTGTTCGCGGAGAGAGTCGCACTTGCTAGAATTGAACATGTCTTTATCCTTGTTGTGTTTGTTTATTTATAGTTGAGCAGGCTGGATTCGAACCAGCGACGGAGGAACTTCCTCTCTAGTGGCTTCAAAGGCCACCGCCTTGACCAGACTTGGCGACTGCCCAAGATAGTAGCCGAGGAGAGACTCGAACTCTCACGAGGTTGCCCTCCATGAATTTTAAGTTCACTGCGTCTTCCGTTCCGCCACTCGGCCAGATTCTTAGAAGAACTGGCGTTGTAACTTGAGCTGGCGCTTCTCAGCTTCGATCTTGTTTCGTTCCTTCTTGACCTTTCCGAGATCGATGCCTGCCTGCTTAGCGAAGCTCAGAGCCTTCTTTGACTGCTTAGCCCAGCGAGCGTTCTTCTGTTCCATCGTCTCTTCGACTCGTTCTTTCTTTTCCTTCGGTTTCATAAGATCTCCAAGTTTTTAGTGTTGTATTTATAGTGCGGGTGGCGGGGTTCGAACCCACGACTCGAAGATTAAAATTTAGTACTCTACCAACTGAGTTACACCCACGAGTTCTGCTTCTTTATCCAAGGGATGCAGACAGACCTTGTACGATGAACGGCAGTTTGGTGTGAGCTCGTTCGGGGTATCATGTGAGCTCATTGCCGTTCGCTCATAGTACGCCAGGCGGGCTTCGAACCCGCATTTGCAGCTCCAGTTACGGCTAACGGATTAGAAGTCCGACCCGGCTACTGGCGTATGTGTTTCTTAGACGCGAGATCGAATCTTCTTGAGATCGAACTTCATCGCGGGATAGGTGCAGAAGCCAGAGAAGCCGCAGACTTCGTCGAGTTCTTCAGCTACGCCGTCTTCCGTGAGAACTTTCACGATGTCGGGCCAGTTGTTGTCGTCAACGAAAGCGCAGTCTTTGGGGAGCTTTTCGCTCTGCCCTTGCAGATAGACGGTAGCGACGCCGTAAGGACTGCCATCGTCGTTGTTCGCCATCACAGCTAGAGTCTGGCCGTAGTCGTATTTCGATCTTACCCATTCCATGTGTTAGTCCTCCAAGAAGTCTTCGAAGTGTTCTTCAGTGACCGGTTCCACGTACTCGTAATTGTCGGAGTGAACCGTAGTGCCGAGGAAGGTCTTGAAGTTGTTGGACCAGAAGCTGTCGCCGTCCACGTAAGCGTAGTACTTCGGGAAGCAGCCGACCTTCTGGTAGACGTGCTTCATGAGAGCCTTGCCCTCATCCACGTCCTTGACCGTAGCTTCGATTGCGTCATCTTGGCAGATAACTCCGAGCCAGGTCATGCGGGCAGTCGGATTGACTTCTTTAGCCGCAGCCTGAAGTTCTTTGAGGTGATTGGTTTTGCCGATGAAGACGATTCGAAAAAGCATAGCTTATTTCCTTGTTGAAGGTTTATCTCTTTTACATTGTAATTATAGCTTTTTCTCGACGTTTTGTAAACCCCAAAAATGAAGTTTTTTTCAAAATAGTCAGCGTGAGTGGGAACGATCCACTGACCTCACCGCCCCGAACGGTGCGCTCTACCAGCTGAGCTACACGCTGAAATTAGCTGGGAAGGCAGGATTCGAACCTGCGATTTCTAGGGCATTACAGTGCCGTGGCATACCAGACTTGCCGACAACCCAATGTAGTGGAGACGAAGGGAATCGAACCCTTCACAGCCTGATTGCAAGTCAAGCTCGCCATCCTTGGTAACATGCATCCCCATAGTCGGTACGGAAGGACTCGAACCTTCACGCCTTGCGGCATTCGATTTTGAATCGAACGTGTCTACCCTATTCCACCACGTACCGATAAAGATAAAGCCGAATTGTCAATATGCAGATCTGCTTCACGAGCCGATCTTGTAGGTATCAAAAGAAAAAGAGGAAGTCGAACTGACTTCCTCTTGAAATTTCGATACCAGATGGAAGTCAGCTATGGACTGATTGGCTTTGCTGCGATGTTGTTGTCTCTGCAGGCCAATTCAAAATCGAGTCCGCTATTCGGCGCAACAGCCAATTTGTAGTTGGCTTTGCCTTGATAAGATGTGATAGCGGTCAATTTCATTTTTGTGTCCAGTGCTGTTTCCAGCTTGTTACGTTTTATTTATACGACAATATAGATAACTTTTTGTGCTTTTCGATGTAAAACTTTGTTTACATTACTTGACGGCGTAGATTCCAGCTTCCTTGAGCAGCTGTAGTGCAGACTCTAGCTCTTTGCTCTCAGTCTTTTGCGTTTGCGGCTGCTGCTGAGACTGTTGCGTCTGCTGCCCCTGTTGCTGTGCGGGCTTCTGCTCAGCTGCCTTCTTGACGTAGTCTATGACCTGCAGAGAGCCGTCGAACTTCTTTACGTCCTTCGGATTCTTCTGATCCTGAACGACATACGTGATGTCGCTGTTAGCGGTCATAGCGCTCACCTTGTAGATGACAGTGAATCGATCATTGAGGACTACGCCCTCTGCTACCTTCGTTCCCTTCGGCTTTACTTTGATTCCGGCCTTCTTAGCGTCAACGCATACAGCGTTGATCATATTTGCCATGAGGAACTGGACTGGATCTTTCTTGAACTTGTCTACGTTGACGTGCATTTGAAAACCTCTTTAGATTTGTACTTGTTATTTATAGAAAAAAGACTCTCAGTTTCCCGAGAGTCTTGATAGCAGCGCCTACCGGAGTCGAACCGGTGTTACAGCCTTGAGAGGGCCGTGTCCTAGGCCACTAGACGAAGGCGCCGTAGCGAGATCAGTGTTGTTGCACTTACTTCACCTGTGCGGTACATCGCAGCCTTTTCAACTTTATCTCTTTGTAGTGACCAAGCCGGGAGTCGAACCCGGAGGTGCGGCTTAGAAGGCCGCTCGTTTATCCAGTTAACGGACCTGGCCATATTGTTCCGCGACGGTCATCGTTCATGGGCATGCAGCATTACCAGTTTCGTCCATTGGCAGTTCTCGTTGGCGGAACGATCATAATATAGAAAAGAAGTTCACCTTCGTAAACCCCTTCTCCATATTTTTTTAGTAGGCTCACCGGTTAGTAGTTCGAGATCTGACGGAACTTGTTAGTCGCCCACTTCGCGTAGAAGTACACGAACACGTCGATCTTGGACTTCATGATAGCCTGACCGAGCATCAAGAGATACGCGTAGAACTTCAGGATGCGGCGCCAGAATGCCTTCTCGTCGACTAGAACCTGATCCTTCTTCCAGCTCTTGTTCTTCAAGCAGTTGGTAGCAGAAGTGAGGTACTCGTACACGCAGAGACGATTCTCGAATGTCATCGTGTAGTTGTCTTCGAAAATCTCATCTTCGTTGAACTGGTCCGGATGTACGCCTAGCAGAATCATCATCTCGGTAGCGAAGATCAGAGCGTCTTCGAACTCTTCCTTGACGTGTTCCCAGTTGCCCTCAGACTCAGCCATCTTCATCTCGCCGAGCTCTTCCATGACGCGCTGTGAGAGGATCTTGATGATGAGCTGGTCGCGGGTGTTGTTGATGTCCAAGTTGCGGTGGATGTTGTATGGATTCTGCGGATCGTTCTCACCTTCGATCTTCACGTAAGCGTCGATGAGGCTGTCCTGCATCTTGAACATGCCAGCGATGATGCCCTGGTCCATGTACTTGACATACTCTTTGTTGTCTTTGTAGTCTGAAACGTTCATTTTAGTTTTCCTTTCAAAAGTTAAGTAAAGCTTGTCTTCTTAGGCGAATGCGCCTGTTCCAAAATCTAGAATTTTCTTTACGTTCGCGGTATTCTCAATAGTCGCTTCGAACCAGCCGTCAAACTTCTTGTAGTCAGAGTCCTTCGTCCAGTCGAAGATGAACAGAGGTCTGCCCTTGCAAGCGAGTTCGTTCTCGGTGAAGATCGTGTACAGATCACGCAGCTTGTCGATGTTGTCGATGATGCCGTCCATCTGCTCGCGATCGCCAAAGTTCTTCACGGTGTCCATAGACGGGCATGCGTAGATGAACATGTCGATCTGAGAGAGGAAGTGATCCTTGTCGATGTACTCATCGTCAAATCGATCAGCGCCACGGAGAACGATGCCGTTCGTGAACTCTTCGATGATAGAGAATCTGTCGAACACGGACTTCTTGCCGTTGTTGAGATTTTCTTCTAGATAGTCAAGAACTTCTTTTGTCTGCATCTTCGGTCCGCCCTTTGATCGGACGTACTCGAAACCGAACTTGTCGGCGATATGATTAGCCAAAGAAGTCTTGCCTGAATTGTCGCAACCGTATACTACTACATTCATAAGTTTACCTTCTTTTGAAGTTAAATATAATCATTTATAGAACACAAAAATTCCGCCCTTGCGAGCGGAACTTCTAGTGGAAGATCAGATTAGAAGATCGTGTCTTCGAAGTCCTTGCGGTAAGCGTGGAGCGAGAACACAGTCTGCTGGAAGTTTCCTACCTTCATGCCGACTTTCTCTGCTACGTACTCGAGTAGACGGATAGAGAGGTACACGTCATTGCAGAAGTGAGTGTAGATGTCGCAGGAGCGCATCACGTTGTGCATGTTGAGCTTTCCGCCACGATAGAAGAAGTGATAGCCAAGAGTGCAGGGACAACGGCCAACTCCAGTGAACTTGTCTGGATCTTCGTTCGGATCCCACATCGAGAGCCAAGCCTGACGAGTCATCGGGTCGTTCTTGAGACACTGGATGATCTTGTCTAGCTGCTTGTTGCGATGGTAGCGCTCGTTGTAAGTGTAGCTCTGCTTGCCGTTCATCAGGAACTCAGTCCAGACTTCAGCTCTGAGCTTCCAAGCTTCACCTGGGTTCATGTCCTCAGGTGCGATACGTTCGAGAAACTCAGCGTCTGCCCACGGCTGCGTAACGCCAGTGATGTCGGAGGACTTAGCGTTCTGGAGAACCCATGAGTAGTTCTGGATCTCCTTGGTCTCGAACATCGGGTTCTTCTCGATGTCCTTGTTCTGGTAGGTTTTAGTGTGAACGGAGATGCCGTTCTCAGACACATCGCGCTTGATTTCGCCGTATGCGTCTTTCCAGTTAGCGTAGATTCTTGCCATGTTAGTTATTCCTTATAAGGTTGCTTAAAATATAGTCATTCTAGCAATAGAAAAAATTTCGCACCAAGAACGGGTAGACTTGATGCGAAATTGTGCAACATGTTGCACTTATCGGTTAGATAGGATCTTAGATGCGCCAAAGACAGCTAATGCTCCGACGAGCGCTGATATGACGATCTTTCGGAAGATGTGCCTAGATTCCTTAGGTTCATCCCGATTCTGAGATTTGAGATCCTGATATTCTTCTTTCGAGCCCACGAACGCGAAGCTCGGAGTGTCGAACATACTTTCATCACTTTCTGCAGTCATTTTTGTCTCCTTTTAGAATTGATCTTTGTACTTCTTGTTAGGTTCGCCTTCGTTGATCCAGCCATTGACCTTGTCGTCCCATAGCTCGCTAAGGAAGCAGATCAGGCCGACGATCGGAATGCCGATGATGAGTGCTACAATGATGAATCCAGCGATCGTTCCGACTATCCACAGAATTCCGAGCACCACGTAGAGGACTCCAGAGACTCCGAAGACGTTCTTGAGCTTGTTCGACTCTTCCCAGGCGTCGAAGTCCTGGCAGCTCATTCCCTTCTCGATGTAGTACTTGTCATCACGATTCTTGTCGAACTTGACTATCGCGTAGAGGTCAGTCTTTCCGTCGACGGTGATGACCTTCTCGGTCTTGCACTCTGGCATGTGAGCGAAGTAGCGTCCCTCGTTGTATACGTTGTAGCAAGCGAGAACGACAGCTCCGACCAATAAAATGTAGAGGATCGGCTGACAGATCCACTTGATAGAGAATCTCAAAACTTTCTTGAACTTGCGCATTATGCTTCCTCCTCTTCGTCTTCAGTGTTTAGCCATTCGAGTAGTTTCTTGAACGCGGTGATGATTCCTCCGACGATCAACACGATCAGAGCTACGATCTCGACTAGCAAGAAGATTCCCCAGCAGATCCATGCAGTTTCTCCGTATTGTTCGATCATCTTAGGGTTAGCGTTGTACTCAGCGCAAGTGCTGTAAGACTTGATCTTCGTGATCGAAGCTCCATCTTCGGAGACTTCATAGGCTCGAAGCTCTCCGTCTTGGGTGCATAAAGGATCCTTACGGAGCTCGACGCACGTGCGGTGTTCCGCTTCTACCTCTGGAGCTGTAAAGACCATATAAGGGCCGATATTGAGCAAAAGAACAGCTATCGTGCAGATCGCGATGACTATCTTGTGCCGCTTGTTGAATTTGTGTGTACATCTCAGCGATGACATTGTTACCTCTCGGTTTGAGTGAAATATAGAATTTCTCTACCATTCCTCTTTTCGCGCTACGGGAGTGTAGCGTTGAGGACCTGGCTGATAGTTAGACTTCTTGTTGCGGTCACGCCAACTAGGAAGCTGGTCGTGACTTGTGAGATGGAACTGGCCGCAGAGCTTGCAGAAGTACACGTACTTCTCTTTGCGGTCTTCATAGCCGTTCTGCTTGCTGCGGTTGCACATCAGGAGGGCATATTCCGCATCTTCCTTCTTCTTGTAGCCGATCTTTCCTGACGGACAAGTCGAGTTCTCTTTCATCTCGGCTACGGGAATGAAGCCAGTCGCCTGATTAGCCTCTTCGCGACGCCATTCGCGAATCTTGGCTTCACGAGCGGGAATCACTCGAGTTCTGAAGCAGTTGTCGCAGCAGACGCCTTCCGTGATCGGATCGGCTTTGCGGAAGTAGTGTTTGAGGAGGAATCCACAGATAGAGCAGTTTTGGGCCATTTTTGAGTTTTTCTGTTTTTAAGGTGAAAAAGAAGCTGCACCCTCTGGTCTGGGTGCAGCGGGAGGAAAGGCTTATGCAGCCTTGGCAGCCTTCTTAGCGGCCTTCTTGTCAGCCTTGCGCTGTTCGAAGTAAGCCTTGATGGCTTCCAGCTTGTCGTGGCGAGTCTTGTCGTCCATAGCTTCGGCGATCGCCTGCTGCGGGAACATCTTGACTTCCACGACCTTGACGTTGGCGTTGGCCGGGATCTCAGCGCGACCCTGCCATTCCTGACGCTTCTTGGTGATGATGTCGGCGTCAGCTTCGACGTAGACGTAGTAGGTGAGAGATTCAGATCCGTCCTTCTTGTGGCGCATCAGAGTGGTGTGAGTGCCGATGAGAGACTTCATGTAGCCGTTGTAGGCGCTGATGAGAGTATCTTCGGTAGCGTCGATGAGCTGGTCACAGAAGCGGATGAACTCGGCTTCGAATTCGAACTTCTGACGACGGAGAGCGAGGATGACCGTCTTGACCTCTTCGTTCTTGATATACGGCATCAAGTCGTTGAAGGAGACAGAGTCGATGAGACGCATGTGATTGATCTTGATGGACTTCATGTTGAAGTTGCCGCCGATGGACTTGTAGTACCACATGCGCTTGGAGTTCTTGTAAGTGTGGAAGTCCGGGTTGGCTTCGCGAAGATCGAAGATCTTGTTGCGGGGCTGGAGATGTTCGACGCCGTTAGCGAGAATATCGTAGTAGCGGGGACGGCCGAGAGTGTTAGCTTCGTTGAACTGAGTTTCGTTGTCGATGACCAGATCGACGATGGACTGGAACTTAGCCATGCCCACGGTCTTCGGGATAGAGATGGCGCAGTTGCGCGGCCATTCAGAGTTGCGGAGGAAGCCACTGTAGGTCTTGTTCTTGAGACCGCGATAGTGGAGGTTGAAGGTTGCACCAGACTTGGTTTCGATGTTGTTGTCCCAGATATTCATAGTTGATCCTTTTGAGGGAGGTTAGTTTTGTTTACGCAGTAAATATAGGTATTCCTTTGAGAAATCTAAACCCTATTTTTAGAAAAATCTCAATTTTTTTCTGCAACACAAGAAAAAAGCTGCCCAGTTAGGACAGCTTTTGTTAATAAGTTGTTTACAAACAGCTTATAGGCTGCTGATGTAAGCCTTCTTGAAGAGGAACGGGTAGTTGTCGAGCAGCTCTTCGCCGTACTCGGCTTCGAGACCGACAGCGTTCTCGGTGTAAGCGTCCACGAGCTTGATGAGATTCTGGATCGTCTCTTCCTCGTCAGCCTCTTCGTAGGTGCCGAGATCGATGCAGACATAGTTCTTGCCTGTCTGAGCGCCATACTTGACTCCACCGTCTCTCCAGTGAGCGCCCTTGAAGATCTCGCGGAGATAAGTCGGGACAGACTTGTCTTCTAGAGCAGCGTTGATCAAGTCAGCGACTTCGTCCGGATCGTAGTCGTAAGTCTTGATGAAGAGCACATCTTCCTTTGCCTCTGGCTTCTCGCCATCATATTCTCTAGCGAGATCAGCGATGTCGTTGTCTTCGTCCTTCTCCTTCACGACCTTGAAGCCCTTAGCCTCTACGATCCTCTGAGCCTCTTCGAGCTGCTCGTGAGTGATGACGCGATAGCCGTGCTTCTTAGCGACTTCGATAGCTTCGTCGATCTGGTCCTGAGTGATCACTTCGTGACTTGCAGACTTCTCAGCGATCTTGTTGACCTTGTAGCCCTCTGCCTCAACGATCTTGATAGCTTCGTCGATCATCTCCTGGGACGGCTTGCCGTCGATCTTCTCAGCCTTGCGGGCTTCGGACAGGAACTGCTGGAATGACTTGACAGGAACTGCGGTGGACTCGTTGTAGCCGATTCCAGCGCCCATGCCGTCACCCTTGAGCATGTAGTTGGCCAAGATCGTGTCGACTGCTGGAGTGGACTTAGCCGTGAGGATAGCAGTAGCGAACTTCTTAGCAGCTGGTGCAGAAGTGCCGTGGCCGATCATTTCCTTCAGGTCGGACATCAGAATGTCCTTAGCGATCTTGATGCCGCTGGAGTCAACGAGCTTGTCGAAGAAAGATCCAGCGATGTACTTCTTGCAAAGAGTAGCGATGGAGTTCTTCACGTCGCTGAGCTCTGCTTCAGTCAATGTTACTTCTTGTTCTTTCATTTTAGAAACTCTCCTATGTGTTCGAACTTTAGGTTTCTATTGATATTTATAGGGTGATGATGAAGGCTTCGTTGTTGTACTCGAACGACTTGAGAGCGCGAAGCTGTCCTTTGTGCGTTTCGGGCTCATAGACCCATGTGTGAGGGTCGTCTGGATAGCCGTTCGGGTTACACAGGATCGTGATTTTAAAGCCCTTAGCGTTCGTGTATACCGCCCTTTTGGCCTCATGCACGTGTCCGCACAGCCAATAGGCGTCATGATCGAAGATCTCGAGGAATTCTCTAGCGTCGAAGTAGAAGACTGCGTTTAGAGGGTCGTTCCTGAAGTCGAACGAGATCCCAAGCTGGATCGGCGTAAAGTGAGTGACCATGACTTTCGGCTGCATGAGACACAGCGTTCTCATTCTGCTGCTCTCAGCTTCCCACAACGCGTCTGCGTTGAAGTCTTTTCCTCTCCAGTACTTTCCGTCATACCATGATCTCTTCCAGTACAGCTTCGTTCTCTCTGCCCACGCTGTGTCTGGACAGCAGCACTTGAAGTCCGGAAAACCCATAGTGCCAGCGATGTCGTCATAGAGCATCTTGTCTAGCACTCTCACGTTTCCGAGTCCATTGCCATACTCTACCAAAGCGTCGACTTTCTCTTGGCTCGACTTGAATGGCAGGTTGCTCCTACTCGGCGTAGCGTTTCCGCGAACAGTCATGTCGTGATTGCCGATGACGATGTAGACCTTCTTGTACTTCTCAGACAGCCACTTGATCGTATAGCATGTTGACTGGTAGTCGTTCGTGATGTCGCCAGGGACGATGATTCCGTCAACATCTGTCGGGTACTCTCTGAGCTTCCAGATGTAGTCGAGCGTCTCTTGAATTACGCTCTCGTGCGGATCATAGCATTCCCAGCGCTTTCTATCGACTGCCATAGGAAACCACAGATCTGTGTGGATGTCGCTTACGACGAAGTATCTCATTATTCCCTCGGAAGCTTATCGACTGGAACGATCCTCCAAGCGTACTTGCCAGCGTACCAAGCAGCGAAGCTCTTAGCGTCGTTCATGTCGTTCCACTTCAGAACATCATCCTGAGTGCACTTGTTGCTGAAGAGAAGCTTGTGATTCGTCGGATATGCCTTCTCTCCTTCGAAGTCCCATTCGATGGTCCATGCTCCTGGCTCAGTCTTGCCGTCATACTCTTCGACTTTGGCTTCAGCCAGAACTCGGATCTCATGGTCGATCTTCTTGAGGCGTTCCTGGTACTGGATCAGGGCATACTTCACGCCGTCGTTCATCGGAATGCTCTCCGACTTGAGAATCTTGACTGCGAGGTTGATCTTCCTCTGCTCAGCTACAAGTTCCTCTCTCTTCTGGATCTGTTCGTTTCTCGTCATGTTCTTTTTCCTTTATAAGTTCGTTCAATCTCTTGTTTTCTCTCAGCAGCGCTCTAACATCCTTGAACAGAGTGTTGTTAGAGAACTTGTCGTCAAACTCATCACAGAAGTCTTTAAGTCTTACGATCGAGTCTTCCAGAGTGTCTGGCTCATCCTCGTCTTCGTCGTGCTTCACTAGACTCTCAGCGCACTTTGTGATCTGGTCTGTGTAGTCTTTGAATTTATCAAAGTCGAACCTGACTCTCTTCTGTCCGTTCATCTCGAAGAACTCAGACATCAAGAAGTCTCTAGCCTTCGGGAACTTGTCAGTGAAGTACTTGTACAGACGCATGTTCGTGTAAGTGCAGCTGTCTTCCTCTGATTCCCATAAGCGTGTCGTGATAGCGCCGACGATGGCAGTCTTGTAGTACAAGTGCCAGCAGTTTACGCCGTTCAGATGGATGCACGCTAGATCGAATCCAGCATTTGCGAAGATCAACCTGAAGAGATACGACGTGTCAGTTAGCTTGTCAAATTGAGTCTTCTCTTCTACGGTCATTTGAGCTTCAACTCTCTAAATACGAGTTCTTTGAATATGTCCCAGTTCTCTTTGAGCTGAGTGTAGATGTCGATCTTTCGATCTGAGCCATCTTTAGGAGGCCAAGCCGATACGATCACTTCATACTCGCACTTAGCCCAGAAGTAGTACATGCACTGACGGTCAAGCTGCTTTTCGACAGTGTACTTGATCAGCTCGTCCATGTTCTTGCATCTCTTGAACTCGATACTCCAGGTCAGCTCTTCTTTGAAGAACTTTCTCAGCTCTGGCTGAATCTCGTCGAATCCGATCTTGTAAGCGTAGAGCTTTTCGCATTTCCTCAGCTTCTTGATCGTCTTAGACAGCTCTCTCTTGATGACAGACCACTGTCCGAAGTCGAACCAGTTCTGGAACTCGATAGTGTTCCCGTTGAAGTTCTCGTATAGTACTTTGAATGTAGGTTTCATATTATGCCTTCCATAGTAAATCTACAAAAATTCCAGCGATTCTGTAAAACCGCTGGACTTGTAAACTTTTATAAACCTAGGATCTTGCTAGCGAGTCTAGAAGCCAGATCGAAATGGATACGGATGCCGCAGTCATCGAGCATCTGCTCCAGCGTCTCAGCTACGTACTCCTGATCAACATCCTGTGATTCCATCTTCTCGGAGACGTACTCAGCGATGTCACGCGCGTCGTCGTATCTCAGATCTTCGATGTTGTCATAGAGAATCTCTGTGATCTTCATCATCTTCTCGAAGTGATAGTCAGCTCCAGATTCCTTGACGAGCTTCTTTCCAGACTTCTTGATAATCTCGTTAGCTTCAGCGAGCTCGTAGAGACCCTTGTTCTCCTTGAAGTACTCGACGACCTTCTGGACGGAGTTGAACTTGTGCTTGTTTATGACGAACTTGTTGCGGATGAGCGATACGATCCTGTGGCCGCTAGAGATAGGAATGTCGTTCCACTTCTTGCATGCTTCTTGAGAGAACTCCAGATTAGTCTCCAAGTAGTCGCCCTTGCGGTTGCTTCTGATGCGGCATGGAAGTCCCAGTTTCTCTAGCTCTTCCTTCAGTTCGTTCAGACTCAGCTGCTCTTCTGCAGGAATCGCGAAGTAGTCAATTCGCTTCTTGAGACCCATTCTGCGATCTGCGAGAACTTCTGACACAGCGCTAGAAGGACTTTCGTTCTGAAGCCACTTAGTCTCGTACTTGTCTCTTCTACCGAAGATCGGAAGCCAGCTGACTGGAACCTTTCCGCCAGTTCTCTCGAGCTCCTTGTTCGGGATGATTCCAGCGACCCATGAGCTGTCATAGAGTCCCTCTGCTTCGATCTGCTTCTTGAACTCTTGGTAAGCATCGAAGCTGAAGTTCTCGTCGTTAAGCTTGAGACAGTAGAACGTGTGGTCTCCGCCGTCAGCAGAGCACTTGCCGTTCTGATTCATCAGGTATGTCATGAAAGTGTCGAAGGTCTTCTTCTCGCGCTTCTCGACAACTAGATGACCAGTCGACTCGAGCAGCTTCTTAGCCTCATCAAATTCGCTCATAGAAATTCCTCTTTATAGGATATTTATAGAGCTATGCGTACCACTTCTTGATGTCGTGGAACGCCTTTACGATCGAATCTTCGCCGAGTTGTTCGAGAATGTCGCACAGCAGATTGTCAGCTCTTACGTGTGCGACTTCAGTGTCGGAATTATAGCGAAGCTTGATGAGTTCTTCGAGTTCACGTTGGAATTTTGTCATAGTTCTGGTCCTTTTGTGAAGTTTGACATAAACAATATAGGTATTTCCAGAGAATTTGTAAACGGTATAAATAAACTAAATTGAAATTGAGTGATATTATGCTAAGATTATCAGAGTGCATCAACGAAGGTTTCTTCGGAAACGGCTACGACAGATACAAGAGAAAGGTTCTAGACGCGCTTGCCTCGATCGGAATCGTCATCGACGAAGACAAGATGAAGAAGGCAGAAGACTGGATCCGAGACTTCTACGCTGACAAGATGAACGCCTACGACTGCGCTTCTGCTGTCAGAGACGAGTTCAGACGCTATAGAGCTCCAGTGACGGAAGCTTTCGAGAACTACGCTACCGAGATCATCAACAGCGCACCGCAGTCTAAGCGCAAGAACGCAGTAGATCTCATCAAGTCTATGGACAACATCAAGAAGGCTCACTTCGATCACTGCATCATGAGCATCGCCGAGAAAAAGAAGATGGATCCGAAGGGCGTAGTCAAAGCTAGAGGCTTCGACATCATGGAGCTCGTCAATGACGGAAAGCAGGCGCCGTCTCAGATCGTAGATTCGATCTCCAGACATCTGCTCGACACTAAAGAGCCCATGTCCGTCAAAGAAGCGCTTGAGATCATCAAAGAGTCTGGAAAGGTCGCATCGATGAGTGACTACATCGACATGGTCAAGGATGAGCTCATCAGGATGGACTTTGGAGAATCTTACACAGACAGTCTAGTAGACAGATACTACCGCAAGACGATCGCTTTCTATTTCAACGAGGGTTTCACTCCAGAAGAGACAGCAGAACATATTCGTGCTCTTGAAGACGATGAAGCTTAATAGAAAAGAGACGGCGAGAAACCGTCTCTTTTTGTGTCCAAACCAACTTTGTTAATAAGTTGTTTACATTCTGTCTACAGCATCTTGGTAGATCTTTTCGATCTCGCCACGGAGAATGTCGCCGAAGACGGGACCAGGCTCATAGCCCTCTGCCTTGAGACGGTCAGAGATTGCAGTCTGGTCGATCTCGATCTTAGCGAGCTGCAGAGCTTCGGGAATCCTCATAGCCCAGTCGGGAAGTTCACGCTGATCGAGAATGCTGATGAAAGTTTCCCAGTCTCCCTTGACGAACTGAACCATCTCGGTCCAGCTCATCAGTTCCTCTCGATTGGACAAGAATCTCTTATACCACTTCAGCTGCTTCTTCTCTTCTCTCGTGAGCAGGCAGAGCTCTGCCTGACGATCCCACTGCTGACTGAACATAGTCATCATCACGAAGACAGAAGTCTTGCCGAAAGAGGGAGCCCTGAGCGCTGCGACATGAAGAGCGTGCAGATCGATCCATTCGAACATGGGGCAGACGTCCGTGATTCCAGTCTTGCTCAGAATGTTGAGGAACAGCTGGAATCCGCACTCTTTGTTCTTGACAGCAGAGATCTCTTTGCGGATTCTCTCGTTAGAGAGACCCTTAGTCAGAGCAGCGTTGTCCTTCATAGCCTTGTACGTGTCGGGCTCGATCTCGTACCCGAAGTTGACAGCGAAACGTGCGCCACGGAGAATCCGGAGAGAGTCTTCCTTGAATCGCTTGTCGGGATCACCGACAGCACGCAGAACGTGATCTTCGATGTCGTGAATGCCGTCGAAAGGATCGATGATGTTTCCTTCGCCATCCATGCCCATAGCGTTGATCGTGAAGTCACGACGGGCAGCGTCTTCCTTGAAGTCTCTCGTGAAAGCCACAGTGTCTGGATGACGACCGTCAGAGTAGTCGCCGTCAGTACGGAACTGAGTCACTTCGAACGGATAGCCGTAGATGTTGAAGACCAAGATAGTTCCGTGAGCTTCGCCGTTGTTAGACTCAGTGCGGAAGTTCTTCTTGAGCGCGTCGATTGGCATGTTAGTCGCTATGTCCACGTCGTGCAGATCCAAGACGTTAGTCTGGCCGAGCTCGACGCGAACCATGTCTCTCACCGAGCCGCCGACGATGTAAGCTTCGTGACCGTAGTCGCGGATTCTCTTGCAGAGATCCATAGCGCAGTTGAGCGCAGAAGACTGGAAGCGGTTAGTGTTGATTTTCATTAGTTGGTCCTCTTGTTGAAGGTTACGCTTCAAATATATGAAAATCCTGTCTGTTTGTAAATAGCAGTCTTCCATTTTTAGTAATTTTTAGTCCGACATTTTAAGCCGTAGCGCTGGAACGAAGCACAACTCAATGATGCTGTCGGTAAGCGTGCGCCGTTCGCGATGGAACTCCTCTCGCACGAATGAACGAACATGGAGTATCGAAGCACGATTGTAGCTATTCGTGCACACAGCCGCCATTAGCGCCTGAAGATGTAGCTGGAATACAGGATGACCGATCCATAAGCTTCAGGGTGAGTCTACTCATAAGTCGACGGGCGAAGGAGTCAGCAAAAGACGTTCTTCAGAGGTCAGAGACAGTGAGATTCCTGAATAGGCTCATTGTCTCTGGGCTCTGGATGTAGCAAAAGAAAGCTCAGCTCCGCTTCGCAACAGAAAAACCTCAGGATCAGATCCTGAGGTTTTGTAAATTTATCGTTACGTGTTATGCGATGTCGGTGAGCTTGTCCCAGCCTTCGGAATGCTGCTTTGGATATGCGTCCTGATATTCCTGGTAAGTCTTTCGCAGATCGTCGTAGTGACGATCGCGGACTTTCACGTCGAGATCTAAGACGATCGGTTCAGAGACCTTGATGAGCTTCTTGAAGGACAGAGAGCCGTAAGTCGTGTAGTCGTCGCAGTGACGGATAGCCGTGCGTTCTGCTTCCTTCTGAGTCTTAGCGTAGACTTCGTCAGTGCGGACAGAGCAGCCGAGCTGCGGGTTGTAGCGGTTGTATTCATAGATCCAGCGGCGTAGCGGATTCTTGACCTTGCGCTTCCTTTCACGCTTCGGCTTCTCTTCTAAGCCGTTGATGTTGTCGGCGTTAGCGCAGTTAGCGCCCTTCTCGTTGAGCGGATAGCATCCGACTCCCTTGATGATGAAGCAGAGATCTTCGTCGTGTTCGGATACGATCTCAGCGTTGTACTTCTTGAGAAGCTTTGCGAGATCCTTGCGGAAGTCGAGATTGTCGTTGAGGGTCGGGTGCTGGGAGCGGTCGAGATTGGTCATAGTTTTGGTCCTTGTTTTAAGTTTGTATAACAAATATAGGTAAAACTATGAGAAATCTAAACCCTTTGGATTGAGATTTTCTTGATTTTCTTGACTGTTAGAAGATCCAGATGCCGATCAGGCACAAGATGTTTGATTCTGTACTTTACACTCTGATCGGGTTGATAGCTTCTGATGATCTCTCGATCTCTGTAGTACTCATCTAATACTTCGTCAGTTAAACTTCCCATAATTATGCCTCTTCTATATCGCCTTCATCGCTGATGATAAAGCCTTCAGGAATTATGCCTTCCGTGATTGGAGTTATCTCGGATGATCTTACACGATGTCGAATAGCTAATTTCGCGCTTACGGTCTCTTTCCATTCGTCCTCAGCAGCTCCATAGCTATCGAACTGCTCTACGAACGCCTCGCCTTTCGGATCTTTGTGAATAAAGAAGTACTTTCTCTGCATAACCTATCTCTTACGCTTATCTCTCACTAGGTTTGCGTACTCGACCTGCTGTCCAAGGAACTCATACAGTTCCCCGCGTTCTACAGACTTGATAGAGACTTCCTTCGGTGCCGCCTTTACGAGCTTCATGCGGATGTCTTCATAGTACTGACGATATTCGATCGTAGTCGAGTTGATGATCATGTCCCAGCGGAATCCGCCATTTGCTCTTATGCGCTGCTCTTCGTCGTTGAGCTTCGAGTAAGCGATTGCCGTGAATTCCTCTTTTCCACCGACATAGTTAGTGACCTTGATCTGGTCTGGATAGTCGGTCATAGCGTCAAGCGCAGTCTGCTTTGCCTCTTCGTAAGTCATTATGCCTTCCTTGTGTGAACTGTTCACCGCCTTTAGGCTGTGAGCTTCTAGTTTTCGCTTCAACGGAGCCACTTGTGCTAACCCAGTAAAACCGGGAGGCATAGAGGCGGCTACCTCAGCGGAGGCGTGTTCCACGCACTCAGCACGTTTAGTCGTGCCAAACAAGAGTACATTACAGGCGGAATGCCAATCCCTCGGCTTAGTATAGCCGCAATCGCAGTGATATGTGCGTTCATCCAAGCCAATGGTATTTACAGCACCGCAAACTGGGCACATCTTGGTAGTCGGTAACCACTTTGACAGCACGAATGCACGGTCTGTCTTAACAAGCATCTTGATTTTCTGCTTGAGAGCACCCATACACGAATGCTGAACTTGCTTACCAAACCAAGTCTGGCTCCAGTTCTTAATCTGTTCGTCCTGTATGTAGATGACATCATAATTAGACACAAGGTCGTGATAGATTTTGTTGCAGATGTCCTTGCGGATATTCGCAACATGTTCATGCTCACGGGCAAGCTGCTTCCTACAGTTCCACCGCCGCTTGGAGTCCTTCTCTTTCTTGTGCCTGTTGAGCATCTTGCTCAGGTACTTTAGGTACTCGGTTTCTTGCACTTTGCAATCGTAGGTCTTGTTGTCCGATGTCGTTATCGTATTCTTGATGCCGAAGTCCAGACCGACATTCTTTCGAGTGCGGTTTCTCTGCTCCTTCGGCAACATAGTCGTGAGTTTTACATAGTAGCCGGACGCCTTGCGGATTAGCTTGGCATCTGCTATCTCGTATTCCTCAAACTCTATCTGATGCAAGCCGTTCACCTTCAATTTCCTGAAGCCAGGAATGGTGATATGGCTTGCATCCAAAATCCTCGTGAAACCTGTAATGATGGGAATGCAGTTCACTTCGCTCTTGAACTTCAACGCGCCGACCTTCATCCCCTTGGCTTTCGCCTTGGCAAGGTTGACAATATCCGTCTTCTTCTGTGCTACAGTAGCACGATGAAGCACCGATGGTAATGTGACCGTATCCGTTATCGGGTTCTTGCCCTTGTCGTAGTGGACTACATCCTTGTGTTCGGTGTACTTGTAGTCGAATATACTGTTATCTGGATTGTCCTTCGACAATGACAACATATCGTTGATTACCCACTTCGCTTCCTTGAAGCACTGGGACAGCTTCTGGAATGTTTCCTTCGGATTGTGCCTTATGGAAACCTTCAGCTCGAACACTCGGCATATCTGCGTCTTACGACGGGCATGAGTCTCTGCCATGCTCGCCTTAATCTTTGCCTTTGTATCTTCGCTTCTTACTGCTTCCATAAAATGGTTTCTTGACTATACTTATAGTTTAGAATGTTTACTCAAAAATATAACTATTTTTAGCGTCCATGAAATGTTATTTATTTATTACATTTGCAATCGGTGGGTCTTACCCTACGCCTTCCTTGTGTTAGCGAGGATCACGCCGATCTTCTTTCCCTTCGGCAGTTCTTTTCCAGTGTAAGTTCCGATCTCTTCGATTGACTTGAATCCCTGATACGAGTTCATGCGGAACGCAACGCCCACGATCGGCATCTTAGCTTTCTTTGTCTCGTCCCACGGAAGGAATCCCTGATGGAACTCATCTTCGTGTTCACGAATCGTATCTTCGTCCTTTGCGACCATGACAGCGCTGATGAAGTCATCATAGTCAGAATCCGATAGAAGCACTTTGAAAATCTTCATATTTACTCCTTTTGCCTAGTTTGTAATCAAAATATACGAAAGTTTCTATATTTCGTAAACCGATCATGCTATAAATAAACTGATTATTGAGGAAATTTATGGAATTCACTAAAGCAAAAGAACTTCTAGAGAGCATGGGCTCAAAAGTCATCTTGGAGAGCTACATTGATCTATTCGGAGTCTTGAAAGTCGATCGAGAGAATCTGAAGAGATCTCAGATCAAACACATAAACGATGCAAAGCGTGAGATTCAGACATTCCTAGATGACGAGAACTTCTACGATCATCCGGGTAGAGCGATCGACTACGCAGTCAAGCAGTTGAGAAACTATGGAGCATTCACTGGATCCGACATGTCTGATGAGGAGTTCAAGGACAGAGTTGGAATCACCGACAAGCGTGAAGAGTTCCATAAGCAGATCGAAGACTTCAAGGCTGCTAACAAGGCTAACAGAGAGCAGTTCGAATCAGATCTCGTCAAGGGCGCAGACATGGAGCTGATCGAGTCAGACGGCTATCGCACTGTCATCGCATACAAGGACTTCGATCCGAAGACTATCCGTTTCGACATCGCTTGGACTCACGGAGACCTAGACACTGGCAAGAGACCGTCTATCGATGGACTCTATCCGCACGGCTGGGTCGAGCTCGGCTACAGCACTCTTGGACATCGTGAGAACGCGCCAGAGATTCCTAACTGGACTGCTGGAGATCACAGAGTCAAGAACTGGCCAGTCACTGCATCGGTAGAAGTTCTCAAAGAGATTCACGACTTCTTGAAGAGCCATCCTGAGGACGTCGAAGATCAGATCGGTTCTGAGAAGGCTAACGCAGAAGACATCGCAAGAGATATTGCAAACTACAAGGGACGCAACTGGTCTGGAGACTAATATGAGCTTGGTAGATTCAGCACTCAAATCTGCTCGGAAACTCGTTGACGGCATGGGAAACGGCGGAGTCGCTGCAGTTCACGCATCCAACAAGCTATTCGGAGACGGTTTCGAGCTAACTTGTCTAGGCTGGGCAATTCGTGGAGTCGACCCAGTCAATCTCTGCTCTTGGGAGGAAGTCAATCACGTCGGTGATAATAAGCCCAACGAGCTCGGATTCGTAAGAGACTTCAGCTATAAGTACAAGATCAATGCCGTTCACTACTACGGCTATCCGTCAAAGTTGCAAGAGACACAGTTCTTCGTGGACGATCTCGGCCCACTCAAGACTAAATTAAGAGAGTACAAGAGGGAAGATATGAAAGAGAAAATGACAGTTTCAGAGGCAATGGAGATTCTCAAGGAATCTGGAAAGAAAGCTATCAACGAGAGCTACCTTGAACAGGTGAACGTAGAAGAACTCTACTCGCTCGCACTCGAGTCGCTGTTCTTCGCTGACCAAGTTCATCTATGGCACTGGACATGCAAGAGTGGTTTCCATCACACCCATCTACAGGAAGTCTACGAGTCGCTCAGAGACTTCGCAGATGAGCTCGTGGAGATCTGCTTGGCTTCTGGAAAGAAGTTCCAGGTGAAGGCCAATACGAGAGAGCTTGGCGGGGACGGAGAGTTCGACGTCCAGGACGCTATCGACGAGATCGAAGAGTTCATCGACGAGATTCAGGCTACTGCTAAGGTCTTCAAGGAAGAGTCCGAGATCACTACGCTGATCGACGACGAAGCTAAGGCGCTGACTAAAGAGATCGGACTGCTAAAGTCCTTCAGCTAGCGTTTGATTACAAATTCGACAACAAAAATGCTGTGATCAACTCACAGCATTTTCTATTTGTTACATCTCTATTTTACTTCTACGCTTGCGCGTTTTTTGAGTTTTCCTCAATGTAATCGCGAGTTGCACACTCAGCGTCTACCTTGAAGTTCGTTACGTTGTATAGTGCCTTGGCTAGAACCTTGGCCATGCAGTTTCGGCAGAGATCAGGACGTTCGACTGCCTTCTGGTAGGGAGCGCACAGATCACTGAAGCGGATCCTCACGTGGCTCACCTGATCCATGAAGTAAGCATACGGAGTTTCAAGGTCACGAGCGAGTTCTGCGACTTCGTACTGTGTCATTTCCTTGTCGCAGATGTCGCATACGATCTTTTCGATCTTTATCTCTTTGGTGGACATTATGCTTCCTCCTTCTTGGGTTCGGTAGTTTCGACGCCTTCTGGAAGATCATACATGAGCGTGTAGATAGCGATCACAACGTCGTCGTAACCGTTATTGTGACGATCTACGGTGTAAGTCGTAACCTTGATGTCCTTGACGATCGCGTTGTTCTTTTCGATCCAACGGTTGATCTTCTTGTCGATCTCCTTCTCGGCGACGTATGGATGATTTCTGTCTACCTTAACTTTCTGTTTCCAGTCGTCGGCGTTGTTGTGTAAGTCGTTGCCGCAGCAGTTGGAGAGACAGAACTGAAAGTTCTTGATTTTCATAGTTGTTGGTGTCCTTGTTGAAGTTACGCCTATAATATACGTATTTTCAAGAGAATCGTAAACCCTACAGAGAGAAGCTAAGAGACTTCGTGCAAAGGCGAGAAGAGAGAAGCGCAAAGAACAGACTAGCAGCTCCAGTCCAGCTCCAGCTAACGACGAAGAGAAGCCGAGAGCGCCGAGAGAGATCGATCCAGCAGCTCCAGTCGACATCTCTAGCGGGTTCTTGAGAGTTCAGTGGAGAAACTTCAACGAGAAGTACTTCGGAGGAGAGCTGAGAGAGCCGAAGTTCTTCATGCCGAAGAGCGGAAAAGGATCTCTCGGACAGTGCACTCACGACTTCGACGCGTATGAGAACAAGCTCTTCTGTTCGACTATACGCGTAAACGAGAAGGTCGAGAACTACCATACTTTCAGAAACACAATGGTCCACGAGATGGTCCATCAGTGGGCTTACCAGCAGCTTGGAGAGTCTGACATCAGATCAGCTAACATCTACGGCCAGGCGAGAAGCCGAAAGTGGTGGAACGCTCTGACACGTCCGATGGGCAAGGATGGACATCACGGCATCTGGCTCCAGAAGTGCGAAGAGCTGATGAGCGAGTACCCGTATCTGAAGCTGACGAAGTTCGGACAGACTGACGAGCTAGAAGATACTGGAGAAGAGAAGGGCGCAGCCATCGAAGCCACGAAGGGAAACCACATCGTTCTCTGCGAGCCTGGTGGGGGAAGACACAAGTACTTCTACTACATCACAGACAGCGGATTCCAAGAGCTCAAGAAAGACATCGAAGCTGGAATCAAGAAGGGAAAGTGGGTCGAGTACGAGTTCGATCCAGAGAAGCTCGCGAAAGAGAAGCTCACTCCAGTCTCGCATCCTGGAAGCAGCGCATGGAAGGGAAGCTATCTCGACGATCTGCTAGATCGAGGCGTCGTGAACGAGTGGAAGTCGAAGTACCTCGGCGGCGAGAAGACATCTGGCAGAAGAAGCCGATTCAGACTATGGTAAGGAGATAAATAAAATATGAAGATGACATTTGAACAATCGAAAGAGATCCTCGAGAGCGCTGGCCTCACTGTAGAGGAAGATACGCTAAAAGAGAAGAGCAAGCTCGCAGATACCTTCATTCATTCTATCTGGCTAGAGATCGAAAAATACTTCTCAGGAAAAACTTCAAAGTATTTTAAATACGACGAAATAGAGATCATGCGTCAAATAATGGCTTCTGTATATGAATATGCACAAAGAACGTGTGAATTGGACGGAAGACCTTGTAACTTGGAAACGTTAAAACAAGTAATAAAAGACGCATACGACTCAAACCGTACAGGAAAGTAAGATTCAGCTAGATCAAGCACTACGTCTGTTGAGAGAAAACCACTATGTCTGCAATGCGGCTGGACATAGTGGCTTTGAACTCGACTATCCGTCAGTCGACTACTATAGAGAGCAGATCAAGATCGAATTGAAGAAGCTCGGCTACAATACCGTCGACTGGGTTGACTGGGAGTGCTGGACCAAGTTGATAAACGACTTGTACAGTGACGAGAAAGACGTCGAAGATGCAGCTGAGATTCTCAGAGATTATGAGAACGAAGAGCAGATGCGAGCTCAGGAAGAGCAAGCGCAAGAAGAGCAGCTGATGAACAACTACGACTTCGATCACGGAGACTGGATCTACTAGCCTATTACACGATGCTCATAGTCTCAGTGCAGAAGACTGACTTTCCGGTGTTGTCTCGTATAATTCTCGCTTCTCTCAGAGAACTCTCAATAAAGAAAATATAATATGGATCTTTATATATCTCGGCCTTATATTCTCCATATTTTCCCCAGATTCTCCTCTCATAAGCACTACTCATATTTAACATGACTAATCTGTCATATTTTATATCATTTTTATTCAGCCAGTTCTCTGTCTCTTTACGATATTTCTCTAATCTGCAAGTTACTAGTGTGTTTATTTTAACAGTAGGAATAAATCTGGGCTCTACTGTAGATAAAAATTTGATATAATTAGCACCGTCATCATTCTCTTCTGGATAAGGATCACGACAAAGTACACCATCTATATCCATGCAAGATCGAGATAATATCATTTCATGATGGAACAAGTTCCATTCAAATACTCTAAGACCATCTATAACTTCGCAGAATATATCTACTTCACTTTTACTTGTGCTTCTAACATACACTGCAGCGAATAGAAAATTATACGGAATTCCTTTCAATTTAGCTTTCGCTTTTCCAATTGCGCTGCCACTTGATACGCTATCGTCTATCACCAGTACCTTTCGGATCTTGTGATCTTTAATATAATTTCCTCTATATCCACAGGCATATACCTTTCCTTCAAGAAACGACTCTATGTCAGTATATGGCTTATTCATATATAGTGCTAATAGGTTTGCTGGTAGCATTCCGCTTCGAGGTACACCTACAATAAGGTCAATATCTTTTGGAAATTTAGAGATCGATGATAGTATCGTCTTATTCAATTGTGAAACAGATCTAAATTGTACGCTTTCTGACATATTTACTCTAAATCTAAAAATTACTATTGGATTTCCATAAATTCAAAATTCTTGTATCAATTTCTGATTTATAATTGTACAGATCTCTATATTTAGTCGGAAAATCCTTCAAGAAGTTCTTTGCACCAGGACTCTTACGGTTCTTACACTTATATTGCCATTCCTCTTCGGACACGAACTGATAATGATACAATATCAAGTCAGAATCGGACTCTGTTGGTGTGATCTGCCAGCTTCGCTCTACTGGCTTCATGTTGGAGGTATGTCCTGGACTATATTTTCCATCTACGAGCGGATCATGTGTAGAGTGGCTGAGACGATCAGACCATTCGTACTTGCGAGATGTGTGAACAAATGTCTTCACTGGCAGATTGCCAGCTTGCCATACCATGCTAGCACGATCTGACCATGCAGTAGCGTTCTCGATTCTGTGTTCAGACTGTCTCTTCTCAATATGCTTCTCTGGGAACATATTTCTCCATCCTACGCATATCTTGAACCATCCAGCGTATATATTTGGCATCCCATTCAGCCACTGTTTGATAAACTCGTTTACATTGTTCTTGTACTTATCAGAGACATATAGATACTCGTCGTCATCAATAGGTAGAACCCACCATGCTTGACTTTCATTATTGATGTATCTATCGTACAGGTTGTACTGGTCAGGCCATCCTTTCACTAGCTCATAGCTAACTCGGTCTCCGTACTTGTCACATACAGATTTAATGTCGACTAAGCTCTCGTTGTCGAAGATCTTACAGTGATCGAATCCAATAACATCTAAGTGCCAATGCATCCAGTCCTTAAAATCTTGAAGATTGTAAGACTTAGTTAGCAGAACGACTTCAGTTAGATAGTTCTTCATACGATTCTATTTACTCATAAAATTCTTTATCTTGTCGCTGTATACTTGAGCATACCATCGAGGGAATCTATTACCAGCGCCTTTATATCCTCCTCCTCTTCCATGTGGGTCATAAATTACCAACAGATTTTCTTTAGGAGGCAAATCACTAAGCTTCGTATTGTAAGTGATCACTGCAACCTTATACTTCAGCTCAGGAAGATTATAAATTTTACTAAATGCTTTTTCATCATAGTCTAAATGCTCCCATTCGATAACGAACATCGGTTGATTTTTACTATCAAGCATTTTCTTGACATGCTCACGATATTTTAATACAATATACTCCCAAATCTTGCAGTAGTGTACATCGCATTCGCGAATAGTTGGCTGCTTAGCATTTGGGTCATAAATCATGTGAATATAGGTTAGCTTAACCTTCTTATCAATCGTCAGTTCGAATACTTCTTGCCCTTTAGTGTATGGATGCTGGCGATGCGTAAGTTCTATATCTTCCCAATTTATGTTTTCATAATCAGTAAGTAAGTTATAGAATGAGTCGAAGTTCATGTCAATCCAAGTAAATGGATTTGTATTTCCGAATCCCCACATCCTTAAAAGAAAGTTACTTATACAGCAATTACCAATTAAATTCATCACACTCCTTTAAAGAGTTGATCGATTCTAGTTCTAGTGATGAAGTCGAAGTAGCTCTTTACGCATAGATTTATGCACTGAACACCGTCCATCTCTGATCCTTCACTTAGACCTTCGATCTCGTCATGGAAAATGTAAGGAACACGTTGAGGATCTTCGACTGCCTGCTTGACATGAATGTTCATCATCTTAGCAAGAACGCCATAGTAGATGTCGTCATGATTGCTGTCAACGATCTGAGGGTTCAGCGCAAGAAGACCATATTCTCCAAAGCAGTTAGGCGGATATAAGCAAGCGGGACCATGACCGAAGAAAAATACCTTAGTGTTAGTGTCTCTCTTGTAAGTCCAGATCGCTTTCTTGTCTCTCAGCCACTTCTCGTATAGCACCTTCACGTAGTCTTCTTTGTACAGACAGTCATCGTCTGCGCTGACTACTGGGAAATTCTTGTAACGTTCTAGAGTGTATAGGACTTTCTTGAATGATCGAACATTCCCACGAGTCCACTGGATCTCTACTTTGCCATCTCTTGCGTACTGGAGCAGATCGAACGGCAGATCATCTGCCATGTTCGGAAATTCCTCGCCAGATAGAGTCAATACGATCTTGTAAGGGTTGCAGTGATCTAGAATACTCTCGATGGTCTTGCCCACTGTATTGATTCGCTTCTTCCACGAAGTGAGACTGACGATGACTGGTAGCTTTCCTTCTGGTACTGCATCTTCGTTCTGCGATCCGAATATGTATCTCTCTGTCATCTGCCAGACCTGATTGCCCTCTTCGTACATCAGCGGACCAACTACATCTACATTAGCTTCAGAAAGCATTGACTGTTCGAACCAATAGCGATCTTCGTGCACTTTTAGAACTTTCAAGATATTCTCAGCTGCTTTGACGTTTAGAACGAAACCATTGTACCAGCAGATCTTGCGTTTAGGTGCTACGAATAGAGCAGAAGCTGCTGCCTCATTTCTTTCATCAACTACTTTGAAGTATGTATCTCTCTCATTAGTGAATACACGACGCCACATCTCTCTTACGATGGGCTGAGCTCTGTTTGGCATAGCAGCGCCCTTAGTGTGAAGATACAGCACGGATTCACGACTCTCTAGAGCGACTTCACATGCTCTCTTAATGAACGGCAGCTCAAATTCCACATCGTTTGGCGGATCGACTTCAACAGTCTCGACATCATAGAACGGCTCAAGCCAAGCAAGCATCTCTTCTTTGATTAGTAGTCCAGCTTCGGTCTTCAGGACGCCAAGCACGCATTTTCTCTTCATCAGTTGAATTCCTTTTAAAAGTTACGCTCTATTTATAGTTGCCTTCTCTCAAGTCTTTCTCGAGTCGGTCATGCTCATCACGCAGCTCTATGTACTTGTCACTTCCAAACGGGCAGCAGTGCATCAATTGACATAGCTGTCCGAGTCGATCAGTCAGCTCGCTGAATGTCTTCTGATTATCACTCTTCTCCATAGTGCTGACTATATTGATGTCATCCTTCGTGATCATCCTATTGCTATCCTCTCTACATAAGGGTCTATCGGGTCAGTGACTGTTCTTTCATAATTCAGTGCATAATTGCATTTTGGACACTCCCATCTGATCCAGCCTGGTCCGAAATAAACATAAGCATTAAGTAAGTTTACTTTTTCTTTGCATTTTTCACACTTAGGCATCTCTGCTTCTCCATACGATCTTCTTGACGCGTTTCTTTTCGGGCTGCCAACGGATCTTCAACCAGTCCACTGCCTCATCCAGAGTATTGAAGTATTCTGTTCTAGCTAGCTCGCCGCAGTCAGTCCAGAAGTAGTGCCACCAGATGAACCATACTTTCGGAAAGAATCCCTTTCCCTCATAGGTTATGACGCGCTTGGGCAGCTTTCTCATCAACCATTTCCACATACTCGTTTCCTCAATGAAAGTCTATACTGACTAGAGACTCTGTCTCATGAACTTGCTCCCATGCCTTAGCAGCTTCATCGTATCTGTCGAACTTAGTGCAACCGACTTCAGAATTTAGCCAAGTCACGAATTTTTCCGTCTCCGAGGTAGAACTTCTTATCTCCATGTTTGTCTATGTAATATAGAAAATACTCAGGATGTTTCATCTTCATTCGAGCTCTCACTCGTCCTCATCCCTGTTCTCCTCTTGCCACTTCTTGTAAGCTTCAGCTCTGTGCTTGTTGAAGGTCTTCAGATCGACTTCTTGCAGCTTCGAGTAGTCACGGTTGCACCAGTAGTCCACATACAGATTGCCGTCCTTGCCGATGTTGAACATCTCTTCTGATGCGTAGTTGATCTCAGCGAACGGCGTGATGCGCATATCCTTCAAGTCCTCATCGTCCTGTAGATGAGAGTAGTCAGGGAATTCCCATCTGATTCCATGCTTCTCTATCTTCTCGTAGATGAACTCCTGCCAGAGCTTAGAATCGTTCCAGTACTTGTTGTCTCTGTCGCTTCTGAGACCAAGAATCTTGATCATGTATGTTCCGCCGTGCGGCGACTTGAAGCATCTTCCGATTAGCTTCTGAACTGTCTCTTCTGGAGCATCGAAGAAGTCCATAATGCGCTGAAAGAAGTAGTCATCCAAGTCGAACGGCTTTCCGTCTCTCGTCAATCCGAGTCCCTCTGGAAAGTCTTCTACCTTCGAATTCAACTCGAACAGCTGCTGAATGCTCATGTCTTCTAGTTTCATCGTTACACCTTATATCCCTTGATCGTGTAAGTTTTGTCGTATGGGTTGTAAGCGAAGTTCTGATTGTCGTATTCGAACTCGTTCTTGTCTATAGCGCTCAACAGCTTCTCATACTCTGCTTCGTCGATTTGATTCCAGTCGAAGTCGTAGAATACTACCGTGCTGTCGTCAGGGAAGTGGAGTATAGGCGGCTTAGCTTTAGATACAGGCTTGATCTGCGGAATGTAACCAGGAAGAAGAACAGGTCTCGGCTTTCCAGACTTAGTCCATGCGCACTTCCAGGCTAGCATGATAGTCGGTAGCTTGTCTTCTCGGAGAGCTTTTCTCATTAGGTTCAGGCAGTGCCAGTGGACTGGATCTGACTCTTGGCTCATAGTCATAGTTACAATTTCACTCATTTCTCTTTCCTCAGTAATGGACAGCGCTTCGGACGATGGTACTCCAAGCCGTCATATCCGATGTTTTCTCTCTGGTAGCGGTTCTTGTTGTGAGAAGTCTTCACGACTTCGAAGCTAGCGAGATCGATGTTGAAGTTTCCTAGACCGCAGTACCGTCTCCAGTTGTGCGGAGTGTTCTTTAGCTCTACTTCTACAAAGTGTTCGCAGTCTTCGCAACCTTTCAACTGTGATGTGCCCATATCCATGCTCCTGGCTCGTAGTTAGGATCGTCCCAGCCGTGGACGAAATAGTTTCCGTAAGGATCATTAGGGTTGAGCTCGAGATAGCGTCTGAACTCAGGATCTTCACGTTTCATTCGCTCGATGGTCTCGTTGGTCAAGTTAGTCATCTTGTCTCATCAGCTTATTGATCAAACGAGTGCATTCTTCTTTGCCCTCTTCGGATTCTAGCTTCTTTCTAGCTTCCAGAATATAATCTAACCATTCTTCGATATTATCGTTGATCTGTCTGTCGTGAAGCTTTCTAGCATCGTCTTCAGAGACTTCGGACATATCTAACAGAACCTTGTCAGCTACTTCCTCAGACAGAAGCGTCTTGTTCGTTATCTCGAAGCAGACCTTGTAGTCTCTAGTGACGAAGATCCAGCCCCGGAAGTCAGAGTCGCAGTCTTTAGAGAGCTCCTCAAGGTTTATGTGCTTTCCGAAATTGTCGATCACTAAGTCATCGAACTTGTCGAGCTCGTCGTCGAACTTCGATCTCATATCCTTATCGTCTGGATCTATCGCCTCAGAGTTCTTACATACGCCAGATCTGGCCCATGCGTAATAGCCCCATTCAGAATAGTCATTGTCGCCCAGTGTACAGAGTATTATGATCTTCTTGTCTGGACCATAAGTCTCGAATAGTCTGTCTACTTCTCTCGTAAATCTGTTCATCCTTCGTCTCCAGTCTCGTTGATCTGTACCGTCGTGTCGATCTCGCCGACGAACATTCTGTCCTCGTCAGTGAAGTCGAACCAACTGCATTCCTTGTAGAATTTTCGCATCTTGGTCATAGTAGCTTTAGCTCTGCCCTTATTGGGATAGTGAGTAGCCTGACTCAAGTCATCTTCCCAGTGACCAGCGTTCCCTTTGCCACTCCAGTAGTGAATTTCACCATTCCAGCCAGAGTGATCAGGTCTCGGCTGACAACAGAGTACCCAAGTCTTCAGTTTTGCATCAATCATTGGTCATATCTCCAGTTAGTGTAGTTGAAGCAGAATCCTAAGATCCAGAACGATCCGTCATAGCACCGGTCTCTACCCTTCTTTGCACCGTTGTTGTGAAAGCGCAAGAAGCAGCGTAGAGTGTGTCTGGGACACCACTGGATGCAGAAGGTCTTCGTGTTGTGATCCCACCACTTCTCGAACAGCGTCATATCTTTCCTTCCAGATAGGCGTTGACCATGTCAATAGAGTCGTAGCCGTTAGCGATGAAGTTCAGAATCTGTCCAGTGTCATACTTCTCGTTGATAGCTATCAGCGTATCCTGCTCTTCTTTCCTGAAGGAGTCTAGCTCGTCGATGGCTTTCATGTTCTCAGCTTCAGCAGTCTTCTTGATGTCGCTCAGCTTCGCGTCCATTCCATACAGAGTCTGAAGATGACCCACTGTCGATACGACCTCGAACTGTGCGCTCATCGCGTCTGTGAGCTCTTTGCACTTCTTTTTGTACTCTTCTTTGTTCTCGATCATTTTTGACTCCAGTTGTTTTCTATCCAAATATAGATAAAGCTGCTGTGTTTGGCACTATGCATCCTCGAACTTGACAGTAGAAGTTGCTTTCAAGATCTTGATCTCCACATAGTCGCCATATTTGGCCTTCAGAGGCTTGATTCCCCAGTTGCCGAGATGTCCACTAGAGGCGCTAGTCGGACCTAGCAGATAAGCAGCAGCGCCGTGAGAAGAGTAGTGCATAGCCTTCGACACGTCATCTGTCCACTTGTTTCGGTTCTTGTTCCAGAACAGCACGCTCGGCTCCATAGCTGGAAGACTGATGATAGCCGCGATCACATAGCAGCTAGTCTCTGTTTTCTTGTACATTTGCCTTCTCCTTCTTAGCGTCTCTCAATTTACAGAACGCTGTCGCGATAGTTCCAGTCACTCTGAAGTTAGTTCCATCGTAGATGTCGAAACTGAATCCTCGTTCAGATGGAACGCCACAGCCGTCATAGACCGTCTCCCAGAACTTCTCGCGGAGAGGATAGTCTGGCAGATCGAATCCCTCGTCAGTCTGATTCTCGTACCAGAACTCACGAAGCTTCACGTTCTCTTTGAGGAACTTCACGACACCATTTGACGGAAAGAACTGGATAGCGATGTAGTTGACGCCGTCCAGAGTCCTGGGAAAGACCATAGCCTGAAGCTGATAGTCCCAGACTCCGCCCTTGAACGGATCTTTCGTATCTTTCTCGATAGCCTTCATCACGTCGAATCGGTCTTCTATGTCCTTGTAGAACGAGTCCCAACGGATCATGTCTTTCGGAACCCACTCGATGAACTTATCACGCAGATCGGCTAGATATGATCTCGCTTTGTCCAAGTCTCCAAATTCTGCATTCTCCTTGAAGAGATATGCGTAAAATACTTTCGTTGACATTATGCCCAACCTCTCTCTGAAAGCTTATCTTTGGTAGATTTTTCGATCTCGAACGGAACTTTCGTATCCTTGTAGAATATGATCAAACGGTCTTTGATCTCGCGGAAGTCCACGATCTCGCAGCTCTGATGATCATCGATCCACTTCTGCAAGCAGCCCTCAAGAGACGCTAGCATGTAGCAGTCGATGTTCTCGACATATACTTTCAATCCTTTGCACTTCATCTGATCTCGATTCCTCCTCTAGCCTCTGGAACGCCTAGCTGCTTGTCCAGAAAGTCTGAGATCTCAGAACGACCTTCTGGAGTCCAGTCGGCAGTGTCATAGGATTCTTTGAGTGTCTTAGCGATGTTGTCTATCGATTCCTTGCAGAGGTTTAGCCTCACAGAATCTCCGACCATCGGTCTAGGCTCATCAGTCTTATCCTGCACGTCGTGATCAGGCGCTCTCATCTCTTCAGCGAACTCGATTCCATCTGAGATTCCGCAGATGTAGCCCTTGACGCTCTGAAGGATCCACTTCGGATCAGCTTGCTGCTCCTCTGACTGTTCGATGAAGTCGAGAATCTTGTTCGCGAACTCGTTAACTTTTGCTTCTGCTGCTGTCATACTGCCTCCCTTACGATGAAGCCCAGGACGAACCCGAGCATAACTCCTATCAGAATGTAGCCAGCGATGGGTCCGTTGTCCATTTGATTCACTTCAACGATAGAGTCTGGAACAGCCGTCGTAGCGACCGTGTCGGTGCTGCGATGGCTTGAGTGATGCATCGGATTTAGCGGACTTATCGGATTCGCTGGATTCATCATGCTAAATGGACTCGCTGGATGTGCTGGATTCATTATCGGATTCATTCTATTCTCCCAAGTAAGATACGCCGTTCACATAGTAGTCGCAGTTGTGCACAGCGAAATTGTGACACTCGGCCAAGAATTCGTGAAGCTGTCTGGGAAGCACGAACTTCTGCTCGCCACGCTCATCGTCTGTGCCTTCGAAAGTCACGACGAAGCTTCCAGGCTCTGGTACGGGCTGCTCTTCAGTATTGGCGAAGTCGACGAGTTCTAGACCATCATATTTCAGAATGAAGAAAAAGTCATTCTCTCCGATTGCAGTTCTACCGTGATGTCCGATCAAGCACTCGTTCTTTTCGAGTTCAGGTGCGAGATAGACCTTGATGACTCCATTGAGAGTTCCCAAGTAGCCATATTCAGAGACTTTATCCGGACGTTCGGCCATGAAGATCGGATCAGCATTGAGAGCAGTTCCTACAGCTTCGCCCACATAGAGACAGTCGCCACAGTAGTTGCACTTTGCTTGACAGTCGTTAGCAGCGTGCAGGATAGTAGCGATGAGGCGTCCAATTCTAGCACGGCTCCACGTCATTCCATCGTTCTATGCTAGAGTGAAGTTTCTCGGTTCTGCATTTTCCTTTAGTTTCTTGATGTCGATCATTTGTGTTCCTTTTTTTTGAATTTCCCTGTCCTTTATGCTCGATGGCGGAAGTTGCCTTTCTCATCTTTCACGATCTCGTCGACGAATTCGAACTTCCGTCTGATCTTGATAACTGCATGGTCGTGTGAAAACTTGTGATGAGTCTTGTAAAAAGTCATCATTCTGTAAGCGCTTCTAGGAGACCTGAAGGTTTTAGCTGCAGGAAGAAAGTCTGTCACTGGTACATTTTCTCCGATATACATAGCTTTTCCGGGCTGTTCTGGTCTCTCGAACTTGACTACATAGATGAAATCTTGGATCATATTATTAGGATTTGATCTGTTTTTCCAAGTACCTTATGTACTTTTCAAGTTTCTTGATGTATTGGTCTCTATCGTCGCATGCGTTGTACCAAGCACTAAGAGACGCCATCTCTTCGATGTCGCCTATGCACTCGTACTCAGGCTTTTCTGGTTTCTTTACACTTCTCATTTTCAATAATTCCTGTGATCTCGAAGGTGCGCTTCACTCGCAGAATTACGAAGTCATGTGCGAACCCGTTGTTGCGAGAGTGATACGATACGGATTGATTAGCGTTCTTCATAGTCTTGAAGAACTTAGCTTCTGAGAGCTCGGTCGTGTAGTAAGCGTCCTGACTGATATACTGCAAAATATCTTCGCCGTCTTTGCCACACGGCATCTTGCACTGTACTACGAAGTTCTCTAGTGTGATCATTATAACCCCAGTTTGCTCTTGAGGTCAGCCAATACTGCTGGATCTTCAATATCGGTGACGTTGTTGATCTCTTTGTCCATGTCGATGATATAGTCTTCCTTCTGGAAACGCTTGAGAACGACCTGAGGGCCAAACGTGTCTCGATTGATCTTACGCTGGTAAACTACGCCGTGCATATCGTTCTTGAGGAGCCACTGTCTCATCTGCTCGTCTTGAGGGTTCGATACGATGTCGACTAAGAGACTCTTCGTTGTCGGATTGATGTGAAGATGATGGATCTTGTCAGAGTTCCGGTCGATAGAAATTCTAGAGTACACTCTCATCATGCCGATGAAAGAATCTTCGCCTAGGACGAACTCCATGCTGCTCGATGGTTGAGCTATCCAGCCGCCGTCGTCGTTCGAGTGGACCTCTTCCTCACGCACTGCGACAGACAGCATGATTCCGCCGTCCCTGACGTTGGGTGTGTGCCATTGGAGAATGCTCGGAATGTACCACTGCTTGAGTTTCTCATATTCCATGAGTTTCGGTATGAAGTATAGATCGATTCCTTCATTAGCTGTCGCCCATTCCTTGCGCTCCCAGTCATTCGCTTCATCCATAGACACTTTTCTGAAGCGCATAATCGGTTCGGCATTAGTTTCTTCGCTCATAAGTTCCTCTTGTTTTTGTACAATCTAGAAAAAAGCGGTGCAAAACTAAATAGCCTTGCACCACATTTTCTTTGATTTTACGTATTTTTAAGCGGGAATGAACGAAATGTGGATGTCTGTGATCTGATTGTCATCTTGTCTCTTGACTTTTATGGAGTCGACCGAGACTAGATTGATTCCTAGCTGATTGACGATGAATTCGCCGAGCTTGTTCGCTGCAGGATCTTCTTTCATATCTTGCATGAGATTGTTCTGCTTTTTCATGTACTTGTCCACGTCGAAGGGGAGTTCGACATGCAGCGAGTAGCCGTTGTTGATGACGCCATACTTCACCTTGCAGTCTTCCTTGCATTTCTTCATCGCTTCACGTAGTCTTTCCCAAGACTTCTGAGAGACATCATACTCCAGAACGCCATCGGCATAGTCTAGAAAGTCGTAGAGTCTCTCTTCGAGATTTGTTAGTTCACGTTTGATCATACTCTTTCCTCTTCTTTAGTCTTCTTTAGGAGCGAACGGGTTCTTGATGACCTTAGCCTTAGTGCTCTTCAACTGGCCAGGATCGTCGTCCCAGATGTGAAGATGGTCATACTGGAATGTTCCGGAGAAGGATCCAGTCAGCGAGAGTGCGATGCCGAAGCCCTCGTTAGCCATAGCTGTCAGAAGCTCGATGTTATCTTGCGTAGGAATGACCTTCACTTCTGCGTAGATAGTGCCCTGCCATTCCTCTTTCTCGTCTGGATTCCTGACGAGCTCGGGTCTGCGAACGAAGAACATCGGCTTGCCGTTCACTTCGAGGATCATCTTGCCAAGGATCCAGTAGCGATGATCTTCAGTCGTCAGATATTCGGCATCCATGCCCTTGAGAGAGTCAAAAGCAGTTCCACCGCCAAATCCGCCATAGTACATGTAGTTCGATCCGAAGGAAACCTTGATCCATAGCTCGTCTGAATTGTTCTGATCTTTTTCACAGACCCAACGCCCTTCGCGAGTCTTAAGTATCTCTTTCAGCATCTTGCTCGTGATTAGCGGTCTGAATAGATTGTCTAGCATTCTTCATTCTCCATAGGCTTAATTCTATCTACGATAGCTCGTTCAAGTTCGTGAAGCTTCTCGTAGGAACAGATCATTCCCTGCCATAGACCTTTTCGTTCGCCATATCCCTTTTCTGATAAGACGGCAAAGTAGGACCCTGGCAGGACTTCATCTCTGTTCTCGAAGTACACGCAGTATTCTTTATATCCGTTCTCGTATCTGATGTAGTGGCAGCTTCCGTTGTCCTCGCGCTTGTACTCGATCCGGTAGTTGTAGAGCAGCTTCTCGATTTTCTCGATTGGCATCTTCCAGACGGGAATATCCTCACTCTCTTCTGACTGTTCCTTAACAGGTTCTTTAGGAGCCTCTTCTGGCTGTTCGTTGTTAGCCTCTTTAGGCTTTTCATCTTCCAGAATCGAATCGAGCTCAGCGAGATATTTCTCCATGCTCTCTGGATTGAACACGTCGTCTCGGTAGATTACGCAACCGACCTTTACATCTGGATCTATGTCGAACTTGCTGATCGTAACGAGGTTGCTCAGATCTTGTTTCAGTTCGAACTTGATTCTGTACTTGTGATTGCCGAGTTCGAATCTTACTGTATAGGCAGATCCATAGTCTTTAGCCTCAAATGGAAGTCCGTGATCATTCAGCTTTCTCTCAGTGAGTTCAGCTACGCAGTCCCACTCGACCCTGGTAGGTTCTAGCTTCTTGAAACCTATCTGGTCGTCTTTTCTGACAGCGCCCGCCTTAGCCATCTTAGCTTTCTGACAGCAGACCCCATGAATGCACTCGCCGCATGTCTCTGTGCTAGGAATGCAGATATCCGGATCGAACACGTACTTGTCTCCGACCTTTTCTGCTACCTGAAAGTATCTCGGATCCTTAGGTTGTTCATCTACTGGAGACAGATCGCTAAGGTAGCGCTCCTGGAACTCTTCATCAGTCTCTTGATTATCATCAGGCTGTGTCTCTTCGGTCTTACCCACGATGCTGTCGAATCCAGCTACGCCCATCATGTGTTCCTCGAACTCGATTAGCGTGACCGTGTCAGCGTCAACATATCGGATGAGAATGTAGCCAGGCTTGTTCATCGGATGGAAGATGTCGGGAATGAGCTCGAACTGATTACCCTCGATCTGACCCTGCCACAGCATATTGCCAATTGGCTCTAGACGCATGATGAGACTCAGCGCCGTGAGAATGTCTGGCGTAGTGATCATCACGAATCTGCGCTTCAGATTAGCAGTGATCTTGATGAATTCGGTGATCTGACGGAACTTGTCGATCGGAAACAAGTCGTCTGACGGTTGAAAGTGAAATGTGCTCTTTAAGATTTTCATAGTTATTCCTCTGTGCTCTCTATCCAGAAGTCAGCGCTTACGAGCGCATCACGCTCGTCTAGATGGTAAGTGCGATTCCTGAGCTTGAAGTTGTTCTTTTCAAGAACATTTTTGATCATAGTGTCGATTGGTGCTAGATCTGTGTACTTGTTTGAGGGACGGATCTTGATCATGCCCTTCACGATGGGTTCGTAGCATTGATGACGGAATCTCGTCATCTCTCTAGAGTGGCCAGGCGTCTGCTCGGCATCGTCGATGATGTCAAGCTTACTGCATAGAACTCCGCTTAGCTTAAATTTCATAGTTTGGTGTCCTTGAGTTGATCTTGAATTCTTTCGACATAGCGTCGATCTCTCGGTAAGTGTTTCCGATCAAGACGAACATGCCGTCGTCTGGAAGCTTGTTCTCTTCCCACTGTTTCTGAACACGATAAGCGTTTACGACGGTCATCAGATTCTCTTGAAGAGTCTTGAACTCCTCTTCCGCATCCTGATGGTAACGGATCTCGATGTTGAACGCTTCGTGATCCGTGTCTTTAGCCTTCGTGATCATCACCACGAGCTTGTAGTCATCAAGTATCTTTTTTACAATTTCCATGTGTTTTTCCTGTGACTCCGCAGTCGAAGATCATCTGGATCGGTCTTCCTTGCTTTGTCCTGTTCAGCCACGGCACATCGAGCTTGAAGTGTCTGACACGGCCTTCGATCTCTTTCTGCAAATCCCAGCCGTTCTTGTTTGAACGGAAGCTGAAAGTCTGAATTACAGTAGATCCGCCTCCATCAGACGTGTAGAACGTGACCATGTAGACGTGATGTCTATCTCCCTTCATTTTTTCTTTACCTCTCTGTCGTATTGCTGATTGAGACGAAAAAGCATCGTGTCGACTTCCTCGGGCTGGAGTCTAGCCAACCAGTCGACTAAGCTCTTCTTTACGTTCTCTTTCACGGTTCGCCCTTTAGGAAGCTCTTCACCATCTCGTCCTGCGCTTCTCGAACACGATTCACGATCTCTCTCACTTCGTCTTCTGTGTACTCACGCTCGATCTCGTCCAGATCGACTCTGACCTGCTGAGAGTTGAAGATAGAGAAGTCGACCTTCTCGAAGTTGTGGTCTACGATGTGATTCGCAGCGTCGAATCCGTCTGGATTCATGTTGACGTCGAGAACACGTCCCTCGAACTCGATAGTAGTCTCCCAGCAGTATCTTACGCCAGTCACGTACAGGAAGTAGTATCGGTAGATCAGCTCATGCTTGTTCAACGGAGACAGTCCACGCCAGTACTGCTTGACGCGAATGATCTTGCCCTTGTACTGCTTCAGTGCAGCTTCCTTGCGGTTGTTGCCCTGACTGTTTCTGTACTCGTCCAGCTCGTTCTGCTTCGCATTGAGCTGCTCTTTGAGCTGATCACGTTCTGCTTTCAGTCTCAGTTCTGTCTCATCGATATGCTTTGAGAATCCCTTAATCATCATTTATCACCTCTCGGCCAGTAGAATAGAAATATAGCTAAATTTGCGATACCCAGGAATAGTGCATAGAGGATGTAGAGCAGGATGTAGACTGTGATCTTCAGAATGTACCAGCCGCTCATCCACTGAGCAGCTTCGATGAAGAACCAGCCTCTGTCTGTCGGCTCGTCTGTCCTGTTAGTCACGTTTCCGTGTGTCTCGTACTTCAGATCGCATGCGCCGAGTCCGTAGAAGAACAGCATCAGAACTGCGTTTCCTATCAGCACTGATCCAAGGAGAGCAGGAGCGAAGCCCATGATGACTCCAGGAAGAGAGTACCCCAATGAGACGATAGCTGCGAACAGAACCCAAGCGAACGCAGTAGATCTCCGAAAGAAGTCCTTTCCAGCGTACTCTAGCGGAGTTTCGATTCGGTAGTATTGCTTCACGGCAGACTCCAAGTTAGTGCGACTTGCCTGTCGATTACGTGACATGTCTCTCTGACGGTCATTTCATTGTCGCCAGCCAACAGAGCGATGGGACACTTGATTGGCACTTCTGGACGTATAGCACGGATAGCGAAGATGGTCGATACGATCTGCTCTTCGATCTTAGTTCCAGCGATCACGATGTCAGAGTAAGTCATGATGTTGTTAGCCCAGTCGTGCCAGGTCTGACCATAAGCTTCGACAGTGCGGAACTTGCAGCTCTTCTCGTTCTTCTGCTGGAGCACCGGAAGCAGATCGGGAACGATCTGCCATCCCTCGGACCACTTGATGCAGTGTTCAGCGAAGCCCGTGTAGATGTACTCGCGCATCTGATCCCACGGCTTGACGTCTGGAATGCAAGCTAGACCGTCTTTTATCTGATCTTCGGTTAGGCGTGTCTCTTTTACGACAATTATGTCACCGTCCCAATTTTGCACATAATCGGCGATTCTAGGGAGAACTGGCGTCATCCGGGTATTCCCAAAGGGAAGGCGGAAAAAGTCGTTCTGCACGCCCGTAAGGACCAATAAACGGTTAGGCTGCATCCTCTCCCTCCGTTTCGAGTTTCTTTAGGATCGTTTTTGCCTGTTTAGCGAGCTTCTCGCCCATAGCAGCAGAGTATTTGTCCATGATTTCGAGAAGCGCTAGCTTCACTTCCTTCTTGAACTGCTGGTCGTCCTTCATGATGAAGCTAGTAGCGCTCTTCTTTTCTTTCCACCACAGAATGTCAGTCATGGTGAAGTCGAAGATGCCTATATTGCTATCGGCACTCGGATTGAGCTTCTTGTTGCCGAGCTTCTGACGAACTTCGAACGGCAGATTCTCGGTCAGATATTCTGCGAGCTTCAAGAACTCCTGCCAGCGGCGTTCGTTCTCTTTCTCGCTATATGTGAAAAATTCGATCAATGCGTCAAAGAATTTCATTGTTTCTCCTTAGAATTTCTCATTAGTCGTGAGGTCTGTCTCCGTGTGCGAACTGATCAAGATACTTGATCAACTTCTCGTCTCCGATGTAGTCTGATTCTGGAATGCAGCCGAGGAAGTTGACTAAGAGCTGACCGAAACGCCAGTCTGGGAAGTAGTCCTTGTGAAGATCTCGGAACTTGTCGTAAGTGGAAGAGTCGAACTTAACCTTTCCGTCCCACTCTGGCTGTGTGCGTTTAGTAGCCCACTTTTCGACATCTTTGAGATACTCATCTTCTTCAGGGAAGAAAGGATCTCGATTATAGTCCTTCAAGAAGCCATATATGAACTGTTCGAACGTGAGATCGGGACAGTAAGTCGATTGGATCTTCTGGAGTTCAGCGTAGAATTTGTAGAGTCGGTTTGGATCACGCATTGTAAGTCTCCGTTGCGGGCTTCTTTCCCTTCTTGATGATTGCAGTGTTCGGCTTCTTTGCCTGTTCGTAGTGAACGAGAGTCTTGTCTTCCTCGCCAGCGAGCCAGTCACCCCAGTATTCCTGAACTCGGTTGCCAGTGTCGAGCGCATATTCGATAGCTAGAATGAGCTTCTTCTTTACGTTCTTCCAGTCGGCGAGGCAGTAGTCCATGTTGTATGCGAAGCACGCGAGATCGTCTGGATTGCACTTGATTCCATCTTCTGTGATCCGGATATTAGGAATCTTACAAATTCGAGTGAGATAGGGCAGAAACTTTCCGTTGACCGGTGCGTACTTGAACTGTATGAACCAGTCCTTGTTTGCGAAGCTGTCGAGATAGAAGCTCTTGCGCTTCATCTTGTGGCGCTTCGCTTGTTCTTCAGGATCGTCGGTGGGTACGACAGCTTCGACCTGATACTTCAGGCGATACTCCTTGATGATGTCACAGGTTTCTCGGTAGATTTCAGCTCCGCTGATAGAGCGGAAGTTATCAAAGATTGACATAGTTAGTCCTTCAGCTTAAATTGTTGATAGTGCAAATATAAGAAAATCTGAGAGGATAGTAAACCTCCCAGATTTGTAAAGAATTAGTTACGTTTAGTTGGGAATCTCTTTTCTCGGATGATCGATGTTCGTGATGTCCAGGTCAAGGATTCCGTCCTCTGTGATAGCGAAGAGATCAGTCTTGAGATGATCGAAGTCGTCGATCGCGAATCCTACGTGAGTTGCGAGTCTCGGACTTCCATCTGGGTATTGGCCGAAAGTCAACGGCTTCGGAAGCTTGATGAGCATTGGACCGTCTGGATCCATCTTCTGCATCTTGAGCATCATCCAGACTTCGTTCCATGACAGAACTGTGCCTGGCGGAAGAGGTTTCTCTTTCGGTTTCTTTCTCTTAGCCATCAGATCTCCGTTTCGATCTTCTTCTGTGCAGCGTCCTTGATCTCGTTGATCACAGACTCGAACTCTTTGTTCTTCGCCTGATAGTTGAGGTCGTTCAGATGACGCTTTTCGAAGTCAGAGTAGGTCCAGCAGTACACGACAGGCTGATTGTAAGCGACCGTCTTCACTTTTCTGACGCCGACCGAGCTAGTACCGATTGAAGCTTCTGCGAGCTTGTCGATCAAGTACTTGCGATATTCACGAATGATCAGATCGAGAAACTGACTGAACTGACCGTAATCGTACTTTGAGCTTACGAGCTGCTGACATGCAGTGTTGAGCAATGTGTGCCATTGCTCGTTGAGAGCATCAGCTTCTTTTCTGACCTTAGACTTGAAGAGGTCTTTGAAAAAACCCATAGTTGTCCTCCTTAGAATCCGTGGCATTCGAAACATTCGAGCCATTCTTTGTTGTCTGGATCGTTTGCAGTTTCCTCGCTGATCTCGAGGTTGCCGAGCCATTCCCTCAGCATATCCTCTGTCGGAGGATTGACGAAGCCGAACTTGTCGAAGTCGTAGCAGCGGTCCACGTCTCCATCGAGATCGCCGTCAACGAAAGCCTTCAGTTTCTTGAAGAGAAGATCGAAGTTAGCGCAGTCCTTGAGCTTGATGTTCATCTTCGGATCCGGTTCGTATTCATTAAGTGCGGGATCATTGTAGACGAACGGAAGTAGATCTTCGTTCGTTACGAAGTAACCCCATTCGAGAGTGTCGTAGAACCTATCACCGCTGCATTCATAGCAGCAGCCAGTGTAGTGTCCTTCCCAGTTGAAGATACGATCCACGAGAGGCTGATTCCGCTTTGCTTTGATCTTGTCCTGTTTCTGTTTCACGTAGCGTGGCTGGCACCATTCGCCGCATTCATCGTAGAGTACCTTTTCCTTCAAGAAGGCGATGAGATTTTCTTTAGTCAGTGCTTGTTCTGAGAACATTTTGAGTTTCCTTTAGATAGAGTAGTTGGGGTTCTTGACTTTGAAGGACACGTTGTAGTCGTCCTTGAGACGGAGAACGAAGCCCTCACGCTTGTGCTTGAGATTGCGACCGAAGATGGTGTTCTTGTCGGACTGCTGGAGCATGATGTCAGCGCCAGAGACCTTGACCCCCTTCTCGTTCACAGTGCTCTCGGGGAGCTTGTAGTTATCGTCGAGCAGCGGAACCATCGGAAGATTCCACTTCTCAGCGAATTCCTTAGACTCTTCGTAGTTGAGCTTCACCCAGCGAGACTTCTGCTTCTTTCCGCAGGTCGTGTCGATGTAGTACTCTTTGCGGTAGAAGTCGAAGAAGTAGATCTCTGTTCTCGGAAGCTGGTAGATGTTCTTCTGGATTCCCGGACCCACGTGTTCTCCACGGCAGAACCATTCACCAGGGATCTGTTCAATGATCTTGTCGTATCCGAGACGCTTGACAGTGTCCCAGAAGTTCTTTCCGCTGCCATTGCCGTTGAGTTCACGAGTGCGAGAGCAGACGCCCACGTGCTTGACGCGCTTCTTGAAGAAGAGCCACTTGACCTTGTCTTCATACTCGGTGAAGATGGTGATGTTCTGACCTTCGAGCTTCTCAGTCGCTACCCAGACCTTGTCCTTGTACTTCTCGTACATCTTAGTGTAGATCTTCTGGACGTTCTCTTCGTCGGACTTGCCCGGATGAGTCGGATCCCAAGTCTCGGGATGCTTCTTGCGCTTGCGCCAATCGCGGAACCACTTGAAGCGCATGAGCTTCTTAGTGAGCCAGCCGTCTTTCTCGTACTGAGCAGCGAGACCAGCTTCCTCTTCGTCCTGAACGATCTCAGTGATGCTGAAGTGCTGAGTGTAGTCCTGTCCCTCTTTGACGTTAGTCAAGCCGAGATCAGACGGCTTGAACAGAATTCCCTGAGATACGACGCCGAACTTGCTCAGCTTCATAGACTTGATCTTGAACTTCTTGTCGCGGAGGAATTCGAAGTACGGGTACTTGCTCTGATTCTGGATCTCTGCCAGTGCAGCAGCGCGTTCATCTTCGGTAGCTTCTGCGAGATCAGTTCCGTCCTTGATTGCCTGATACTTGGCTCTCAGTTCGTCGCTGAGACCATCGGGAAGCAAGCTGTCGACTTCGACATAGATGCCAAAGTCCCCAGGCTTGTATTCGCCCTTCTTTACGACTACAGTATAGTCCATCACGGATGCGAGCTCGATACGATCGGCTCCCGGAATTTCACGGATTTCGCCTACTCTTACGACGTAGGCAAGCGGTTTTCCATACATTTAGTTATCTCCAGTTTAGTTGAGTGTGAAAGTTTTAGTCTTCGCCGTGTTCGTGATTCGATACCTTGTTAGCGATCCAGAACTTGACGGTAGCGAGACTGTCAGTGCAGCTTACGCCGCCAGGAACTTCCCAGCTCACCGAGTAGAAGTCACGATCACGGTAGATTCGAATGTCGCAGTCGTCGTAGAAGAGAATGTCTACCGAGTCTGGGTGCAGATCGGCGGTCTTGTGTTCTACGCCAAAGAAGTCAAGGTCTTTGTTGATAGCGTCAACGGCATTTGAAAGTTCCAGATATCTCATAAGGTAAATCTCCTGTATTGTCAATATAGGAATTTATCACGATTTTGTAAATAGTGAAAATTGAAATTTATTCAACTTTCGGAGAGATTACGATAGACCAGCCAGCGTTGTTGTACTGAAGCAAATCGCCATCCATGTCGTAGAACTGGAAAAAAGCGTGTTCCATGATGATCTTCTTGGCTTTGTACTCGACGCAGTTCTCGCCAGTCTGGTCGCCAAGAGAGCAGACCTTCACTGGCCAATAAGGTTCAGCAGATCTTCGCTTTTTGCTGTACTTGTGTTCGTGATCATGTCCGCAGAGTTGGTCACATGAAGTTAGAAATAGGGCAAATGCCAATAGAGTTAAGATTCTCTTCATTAGTTATTCCTCTTCAGTTTCGATGTCTGATCGTTTCCATTTGAGTTCGTTCTCGCCAGATTCTATGAATCCCTCTTTGATGTAGAAGAACTTAGCTTCAACGAGATAGCAGAGCGTGATCTCATCAGCGTCCCACTTGAGCTCTTCCATGAGCTTGTGTCCGAATCCTCGACCGTGCTCGCCGAGCGCTACTTCGAAGCAGAAGATCCTGCGTCTCGTCATAGCGTTGTCGTCATTGTACTTGTCTCGGTAGATCACGATAGCCGATGGCTTCGATCTAGTATCTCTGAACAGCTTACGGACACGCACTGTCTCGTCATAGCGGTTCTTGTGGATCATCTCGTAAGTGAGCGGAAAGTCTTCCTGATCGATCTCGTTAGCGAGATCCATGCTGAACTGGACGTCTTTCAATTCTACTGACATGTTAGTCCCACGGCATGCTGTTGAGCTGATTGAAGACCGTACCCATGTCCTTGCCCTTAGCCCACTCTAGATGCTTAGGGTCGTTGCAGAACTTGCGTGCGCCTGGGTTGAATTGAAGGAGCATCTCGGGAACCTGAAGTTCGCCGTCTTTGCACTGAATTACCATACTTATTCCTCTTTCGGTTTGTCACTATTTATAGCTTTTCTTAGCTTCTCGTTAGCTTCGTCGACCATAGCGATCAGTTCGTCGCTGGAGTCAAGGAGTTCCTTCGCTTCGGCCTGCTGACTCTTGATGCGCTGGATGCACTTCTCGATGTCGAGCTCTGCACCCAGCTTCTCGAGCATCTTAGCGATCCATTCGCCCGACTTCTGGTAGTCGATCTCGTCGAAAGACTTCATGTTCTCTTGAGCGTAGACAGAGTCCATTCCGCATTCACGTTCAGGGATGAACGCTGCCACTCGGTACACGTACCTGGTCTTGTCGTTCGGGTCAGAAGACCAGTAGTCATCATTCTTGTCGAAGTCTTCGATGAGCTTGATGCCCGACATAGATTCTCTCATGTAGTCGATGAGATCATCCGATACGAAGTTGTGTTCTCCGTGATAGTTGTCTAGATTTCGATAAAAGCCATCATCCGCTTTCTCCTTTTTGATCAACTTGGGGAACTTGTACCACAGGTTGAAGCGGTAGTCGCTGTTTCCGATCTTCTGATAGTTGCCACGGTCCGGCATATCATCCGGATCAGGAATCACGTCATATTTTTCCATTATCCTTCTCTCTTCACGACATCGTCGTAGGTTGTAGGTTGATTGAGTCTCTTGTTCATTGGATCAAGTTCTAGGGTCTTCTCTAGAAGCGCATAAGCGCACTTATAGCAGACGTTCGAGAACTTCCTGTGTAGATACTTGTCCAGACAGTTTTCGAACGTTATACAGGTCCCTGGGACGCTAAACGGCTGTTGACAGATGGAGCACTTCATGTTATGCCTCTTTGATGACGTGGTACTGGTCGTTGGGCAGAATTCCAAGACCTCCCCAAGTGCCGTGAATGTCTCCCATGTCACCGACATAAGTGACGACGCCAGACTTTCCGATCAGACGTTTTTCAGATTCAGGAATAGTCCCGTCGCGATCAGTAGCGAAGCCGTCTATCATGATAGTGTCGCCCTCTTTAGCGCGAGCGTCTTTCTTGGTAGTGTAGTTCATTAGTTTTCCTCCTCGGCGTCGCCTTCATCTTCGTCTTCGAGAGAATCGGGATCGAAGATAGCCTTGAGCAGCTTTCTCGCTGCATCCTCTTCAATCTTGTTCGCGTAGACTTCGATAGTCTCTTCAGCGATACGGACCGAGGAAGCCCTGAGAACGACTGGGTTGATAGAAGCGGGCATATCTTCGTCGAGCCACTTGGCGTAAGCCATGTCTTCTGCGAGGTCCGCGATCTTAGCCACGAGAGCTTCATAAGTGTCGTTTACGTCGCCGACCAGACTTTCGCGTTTCTTTCTCATGACCACGAACTTGCGGATTTCGGTTTCAACGGTTTCAGGCACTTCTATGTATCTCAGCATAGCTTTTTCTCCTTGAAGGAAAGAGGTTTAACGGGTTGTACATTATATTATAGTAATTTTTGAGCATTTTGTAAACTGTAAAAATGAAAAAGTGCAAAAAAAGACAGCCCACTCGGACTGTCTTGCTTATCGATGGATTGGGAAACTCTTACTTAAGAAGACAAGCTTTACTTAGCCTTCATTCCATTGATGACTTCGAAAGCCTTTGCGCTTGCGAGAGCGTCTATGCCGCTTACGCCTTTGCTGCCACCTTCGATGTTGTATTCAGGTACGATCGGCACTTGAATGCGAGAGATAGCGTCCCACTTGTCCTTGTTCATCTGGACTTCAGCAGCGAGACGTTCCTGCGGAGTAAGACCTGCCTGAACCTTCAAGCGGTTTGCTTCAGCTTCTGCTCGGCCCGCTTCACGAGTAGAGTCAGCCTGATACTTCGCCTTGAGGGCGTTACGCTTTGCAACTTCAGATTCACGTTCGGCCAAGATGATTGCAGAGTCCTTAGACTGTTCCATCTTCACGATGACCCGTGCCTTCTCAGCTTCTGCGTCCCACTTAGCCTTTGCTGCGTTCGCCTTACCGTTTGCTTCGTTAGTGATAGCGAGCTGCTTAGCGGTCTCAGCTTCTGTGATGTTAGCGACACGCTGAGTTTCACGCTTCTTGACGACGTCCAACTGATTCTGAGACACCTCGTCTAGCTTGACGCCACGGATCTGGAACTGGGTAACCTTGATCTCGAACTCCTTCAGAGCAGACTCGTTCATGACGATGCGACGGCCTGTAGAGTCGAGCTTCAGACTAGTGACCTTATATTCGGCATATTCTGGCTTCTTGATGACCTTGCCGCTGGAGTCTTTTTCCTCTTCAGATACGAGTTCCTTTTCAGTGCGAGTCTCTGTGAGATATTCGCCCTGCGTGATCTGATCGTAAGCTAGAGCCTGGAATTCGGCCAAGTTAGTGACCTTCGCAGCTTCTGCGGTGAACATCGGCGCAGTCTTAGCGATACCTGACATCACAGCGTTACGGACTAGGTTGTGCTTGATCTCGTCGTCGGTGTGATGCTTTTCACGAAGTCGTAGCAATACAGAACAGTCGGACGGGAGTTCATACATGAGGTAGCCAGAGATCCATGCCTTGGAGTTACGAGACAGCGTCACTTCAATGTCGTCTTCATCCGTTTCGTCTCCTTCCCAGTTCTTGTCTCCGACCTTCTCTGTCGAAGAGTTGAAGTAGAAGGAACGAGCCTTGAGGAACGTCCAGGTCTTAGAGAAGCCCTTGAAGTAGTAGCCCTGATCCTCGACACAGCTCATATCGCCGAACGGGCTCTGTTTGATCACGATTTCCGTAGAGTCCTTGTAGCCCACGTTTTCCACGAGAAACCAGATGACGAGTAGAAGCGCTGGAAGAGCACAGACGACGAGGCACTTTTGCCAGAACTTGAGTTTTTCGAACGTGAATTTCTTTTCCATTTAGTTTATCTCCTTTTGGATGATTGTTTAGTTGATGTTCGATAATTTAGAAAATGTTTTGGAGTCGTAAACCATAAATCTCAAATTATTTTCGAGAATCCGAGAAAGCGAGCTTTTCAGCGAGCTCTTTCTGGTCCTTCTTTGAGAGCTTCGGTTCGACATCTGCTGCCTTGAGCTTCTTTGGACCTTTAGCAGTGAAAGCGTAGAAGTCATGTATAGACTTAGTCTCGCCATACGGAGACTTAGCAGAGATCACGTAGCAGATCTCGTTGCCATGTTCGTCGCAGAGATTGTCGAATTCGATCATGCGGACCTGATAGCGGTCAGGCGACGGGTAGTACGGGAACTTGATAAGCGGTCCGAAGAACTTCTCGGCGATAACGTCGCCCTTGTTAGAAGTGCAAGTGCAGAAGTGATCCTTCTCTGCGTAGCAAGTGCATACGAGATCGATGTCGTGATACTTGTAAGTTCCATCGGGCATCTTTTTGCGGAACAGAGAGAATCTGCGGAGACACTGGTCTTCGCCAGTGAGGGAGTCCTTGCTGGACCAGCAGTCTTCGTCTTCCTCGATCGCGGTGAGCGGAGCTTCTCTCAATAGACGGATGAGAATGTTCGCAGTGATCGACCAAGACATTCCCGAGTGATCGTCTTCGCACATGCAGTGATATGCCTTGAGCGCAGATTGGTAGCAAGCATTCGCATAGCCGACTCCGATACCTTTGTCATCGTCTTTATCGGCTGCCTTGCGTTCCTTGTCCATCGCGATAGCGACTTCGTTCTTCGCCCACTGTTCTGTTGTCATAGTTTACCTCTTTCCAGATTTGTTCGTGTTCTTTGTAAGTTATTTTGTCAAAAAGATATGATCCGAGTGCTAGCAATAACAGCATGCCGATTGCTATACCAGCGATACCCCACAGCTGTGGCGGATATATCAGCTCTTCGCCGTTGCCTCCTGCGTATTGAGCAGCGAGAATAGTTGCGCGATTAGCGAGTTCTGGGCTCATCTTTGTTCCATCTCGGTACGCTCATCACGATGTGCTCTTCGTGATGAAGTGGATATTTCCCTTCGATCTTTCCGACAAAGGGAGGTTTAGTTCTCAACCAAAAGACGTTTCCGTCAACGGTAACCTTCTTTGGATTTGAGAAGTTGCTGATGTTGTAGATAGCGCGTGTGAGCGCTTTGTTGAGCTCGGCCATCTGCTTTTCTGTGAAGTCAGCGCCGTCAAACTCGATCTCGATTCTCTTTTTCATCTGGTACCCTCATTCCTAAGCTGATTGCTTTGTTGATGCACTTTCCTGCGGCCTTGCCGAACTTTACAGACTTCTTGAGTAGTTCTTTGTAGTCTTGGATCTCGCCGATAGCGAGCTTAGCGCAGGATAGTGCGTGAAACTTCTGGGACTCCGCAGAGCATCTAAGGCTTCTCGCTTCCCATAGCGCGAGCAGGAGTTCTTTCTCAGTCATCAGTCTTCTTTCTCCTTCTGACTGGCTTCTTTATTTCGGACTCTTCAACTTTCGCTTTCTGCTTAGACTTAGTCTTGTTTGGAAGTTCTGTCGGCTTGGGCGCATTTTCCTCGCGTAGCTTCTTGAGGATCTTGTCTGTCAGCTCGATGGTGTCAGACATATCGAGGATCTTGTGAATGCGTATATTGTATAGGTAGAAATCGGTCTTAGGATCAACCTTCGGCTTCTCGTTCTCGCACTTGAAGCGGAACTCTGCCATGAGCTCGCAGTATCTCTTCTTAGCGTCGTCTGGATCGGTGAAGACTTCGGTAGTGTTCATCCACTGCCATCCAGTCGGCTCGTTTCCGTAGAACTCGTAGTGCTGGATTCTGTACTTGTCGAATCCGTCGAGAATGATTCGATACGGGTTGTTCATTGCTGCGCAATGTTCTTCCTGTTCAGACTTGATTTTTGAGCCAGTCCAGATAGCGTAGATTGCTGCAGCTGCGATGAAAAATACTAGTACTGTTGCTGCGATTAGAAGCGGCATTTAAGTTGTCCTCTTGTTTTAGTTCAATATAGAAACTCTGGCGCCGTTGTAAACCCAGAGTTATGTTAAAGAAAATTTACTTTATGAAATATGATGAGTGTCGTGCAGACAACAATTCCGAAGATCATGGCACCGATTGCCAAGTCATACCAGAATCCGCTGTCTTCATCTCTTCTCACATATTATTTATCGTCTGGTACGTGCACTAGATCAGTATTGACGTAGATAGTCGAATCAGGAAATTCTCTGATCAGCACTTCGATCAACCTGTCTTTCTCGTACTCGTGCTTGTAATCGGCTTCGACTTCGATCACGTTCATTAGTACACTCCGTTGAACTTCTCGAGCATCTCTTCAACATCCATTCTGAACTTCATCGAAGCGCCAGACGGAATAGCGTCGAGAACACGTGTCTTGAAGTCTTGAACGTCTGCGGACGGAAGATCTTCGGGATCGAGTTCAAGCAAGTCATCGTCATCGTCTGAATCCTCGATGTCGCTGAGGTAGCCTCTAGCCCTGCGGACCGCATCTTCGATCTCTGTCTGATCGTCTGCGAGTTCTTCGATCTCATCGAGAATGTCATCAAGTCGCTCTACTGCGTAATTGTCAATGCTCATTTTGTTGTTCCTTATCAAATTCTGTCCTGTAGTTCACTAGCCAGGTGTGATCTTTGTTGTACTTGTATCTCTTCATGATTGAGCCAGTTCCGATCCAGCGCTTATAGCCGAACGTGTCGCCATAGCGCTTCATAGATTCTAGATCTTCAGTCTCGTTTAGCGACTTCAAGCAGTCCTCACAGAGATTAGTGATCCAGCCAGAAGTCTGGTAGATGTATTGGCGGCCGTGTTCGTCGATCAACTCTTTTCCGCAGTGCTCACAGATGAACTCAGACATCCACTCGAGGATGAATTCCAAGTCGTCGGGCAGAGCGAACGAAGTAGAGATTCTGAGACTTCCGAACTTGCTCTTCGTATCTAGGATCTTGAAGTTGTTCTTTTTCTCTTCGTCCCACGAGTTGTAAGCTTCGAACAGCTTGGGCATAAAGTAGACTTTCCAGAGTTTCTCCCACCCTGTACCGTCCCAGTCCTTGTACCAGTTGTTCCTGATGTCCTCTTTCTCTGTATTGAAGCAGAGTGTCGGATCATCTCTATAATCAGAAAAACGCTTCCTCAGGAAGGGGTACTTCTGAAGAAGCTCGTGCATAGCTGCATCGGCTATCGGGTATCTAACAAGTATCTTCACATTCCAAATATAAGAATCTTAGAGCTCCTTGTACTTCGTCTTAGCTTGTTCTTCGTTTCCATCGAGGTAGAGTTCCAAGATGGAGATCGGAAGTTTGCCTTCATACTCGAAACTGTCTTCCTCGATCACGTAAGTAAGCTCATCCTCGCCAGACTGGTACATGTAGCTGTTCTTGAGATACGGATCGCCGATGTTCAGAGACTTGATGTAGATGATACCTTCGACGGCTCTTGACTTGTACATCTCGCACCGTTCATGCATCTCGTCATATTCGTGGAATGTCACTTTACGTCTCCGTAGTACTTCCTGATCAGGTCGCACAGCGAGCTGTTGAAAGCGAGAATAGAGCTCAGCGAGATGTCGGAAGTGTTTGAGTTAACGGCGAACTTGATGCCGTATTGAAGGTTGTTGATGAGATTCCACGCTGGATCTTTGCGGTTGATCGAACCACGATCGCTAGTGTGGTGCTCTTTGAGCCATTCCTTCAAGGCGAGGCGAAGTTCGAAGGCGAAGTCTACAGCGTCATTCACGTTCTCGATTGGCTTGACCAGTTCATCGATCTTCGCCTTGATGAGCTTTCGTTTATCTACATTTCCTTCCATCTTTCACTCCTTACGGCACGTAGAGAATCGTCGGGTTGTCTTTGTGGATGTCTGGCTTCTCGAGGTAGAAGTTGTAAGCCAAGCACATAGACTTCCAGTGATCTTCGAAGTTTTCGAAGATGAACGTGTCGTTCTTGACGTGAACGATAGTCTTGTTCTTGTCCTTGATGTCGATCGCCATGATTGCGCCACGCTTTTCGTGGAAGGCAGTGAACCAGTCGAGACGCTTGAGATTCTTTCCAGTGAGCGAGAAGTGCGTGTACTCGGGATCACGTTCGAACTGCGGGATAGCAGCGGGGATGTCGTTCTCGATCACGTACTGATTCCAGCTCTTTTCGAAGCTGTTGCAGTTGAACGGATGAGGAATGAGATGAACGCCAGACTTGCTGGGAATTCTCGGAAGAGGCATCAGAATAGCCTGGCTGCTTGCATACGGCTCGCATTCGAAGATGAGCTGTTCGATCTTGTCGAGGTGCGGCTTATGTTCAGCGTCGCAGTCCACGATCCAAGTCTTGTTGCCCTTTCCAGCGCAGTTAGCGAGGCCAGCAGCAGAAGCGACGAGATGGAACGGAGAAGAGAAGCTCTGTCCAGAGATTTCCTGTTCCGCGATGTGCTTGAGCATGTGAAGCGAGATCTGCTTGTAGTTGCGCTTGTTGAGACGGATGTAAGCTCTAACGTTGAACGTCTGGCAGATCTTGATGATGTCGTCCTTGCGCTGTTCCAAGTGGTCTACCGAAGTGATGAAGTAGTCCTTGATGCTGCGGCTGTGCATGTTGCCATGATACGCAGGATCCGGAATTCCATCGATCATCGGGTCATCGGATTGACGACGGAGAAGTTGAACGTAGTAGCAGTCGCCTTCATTCTCGAAGGTGAGAAGCCGCTTGATGATTTCGAAGTTGTCGACCATTTAGGCCTCCTAGTTGAAGTTTACATGATCAATATAGAATCTTCAAGCCGTTTTGTAAATGGGTAAATTTACTGTTCTCCGTAAGTATAGATGAATTTTCCTGCCAAGCTCTTCGAAATGTCCAGGAACTTGAGCCCTGCGATCTTGAGCGGAAGTCGGTACTTCTCGTTGCAAGCTACCTTAGCGTAGTGCTTGAACTGCTCTCCGCTCTCGTAGTCGTTCTCTACCCACTTGACGAGTTCGCAGTCATAACCAGACAGCGCAAGCAGGAATTCACTCTGTACATTCGCAAATGCCGCAAAAGCGAGCACGCAGATGATAGTCATTGTTCTCTTCATGTTTTCTTCCTTCTATCGGAGGTTCTTCAGCTTCAGCTTCAGCATCTCGATGTCGACCAAGAGCTGAAGTCTGCGAGCCTCTTTTTCTCCGAATGTTGAATTTATAAGCTTCTTTCGGCTCTCTGTGTAGTTGTGATGGAACGTGATCGTGTCCGACTTGTAGAAGTTCCACAGCCACTTGTTGATCGTTCGATGCGCAGTGAATCTCACAGTCAACGGAATCCCCTTGATGTAGAACTTCACGAACTTTACGTCCACGTCCCAGTCTTTTGTCTCGAAAAACTTACTCATGGTCCTTCTTGTCTCGATCTTCAAGCTTAGCTAAGATGTAAGCCAGTGTAGCGACTACGCCAGAGCCAACGCCTAGAACTACTGCAGCAGATGTAGGAAGCTTATCAAGTCCGCAGATGTTCCTGACGGCAATTTCCATGCCACTCACTACAATGAACATTCCCAAGTAGAACCACAAATTTCTCATTCCTCTACCTCATACTCAGTGTGGATCTTCAACTCTTTTACTGTACAAGAGCTCATTATATCAGCGAGTAGCTTTTCCGAGTTCCAACGCATAGTGTTTCTATCTCTCTCTTTATTTCGTTTGATTGCAGACTCAGCTAAGTCACGAATAGAAAAACGTGTCGCTTTTACTGGATCATCAGTGAGATATTCAAATTCGAGTGGAGTAGCATTCTGAATCGAGAAGTACTTTCCACTTTCGTGCTTTAGGATATATCCTGTTTAGTCTCTTGTGTAGATCATTTTTGTTTTCCTTTTCTGAATGATGTCTTTGGATCGAAACCATAGGCTTTGATCCTCGTGATGTCGTCGCCAACGGGGACGACTGCGTCGTCTGGCCTTGCGTGGCTGTCTAACCAGTTCTCTAGTCTCAATAGAGCACGGTATGGATCCATGATCTTCTGGAACCCTATGGATTTCAGGCAGATGTTCTTGAAGATCCATATACGGCGCTTATCGCGATTTAACGTGTACTTGGATTGAACTGGAAATACGGCCATGAAGATCGGACCGAACTTGTCGAACGCTTCGTCCTTCCAGAACTCGGTCTCTTCTGGATTCTTGAATTCCTTGTTGAGAACGTTCGCTGGAATCTTGATGCCGCAGTGACGGTCGAAGTCGATCTCGAAAGACGAGTATCTCTTCACAGTCTCGAAAGAAGTCGGCATCACGTTTCTCTTGACTCCCGGATCGAAGAACGAGCCCCAGTTCTGATACTTCAACGGCTCTTCGATAGCGCCAGGATCCAAGCGTGACCATACCATCTCTCCGAACGTTCCGCCCGCAGCTACGAAAGGATAATAGTGTCCAGCGAATCCCACCCAAAAGCTGTAGAGTTCAAGATGAGCCGATGGACTAAATTTCAGCATACGGTCTGGATCGCAGTCTCTTATGAAGGACTCTGCGCTGTATAGCCTTCCATCGAAGTCCTCGCCGAGAGAAGTCAGTTCTCTCGGATCATAGCTCACGATCTCTGGCGTGCGGTTGTATACTACGTCAGAGTCTGGAAATGATCCGATTGCGCTGTCGTAGTAGTCTTTGAACTTCGAGTTTATTTTGATCATACTTGCTCTTCCTCTGAGTATACGTTGTCAACAACTATCTTTATCGTAAGCTTCTGTGCGAACTTATCTCGCATTGCTTTTAGAGCGCTCTTCAAATCGATCTGGTGCTCAATCAGAATGTTCTTGTGTTCCCATTCAGAGTCCCAGATGTTGCGGTATCTCACAGTGAATAGATAGGTTCTAAGTTTCATACGTTCAAAATATACAAAAAGTCCGGGCTCTTGTAAACCCGGACTTCCCATTTAACATATCGGAGGTTTTTAGACTTTTACGGTCTTCGTCTTGTCAAGCTCGACGGACTGGATCTGGAAGATATGCCCGTAGGATTCTCTCAGGAATGCCTGAAGTTCACTACGGACCGTCTCTTCATCCTTTCCATAGCGCTTGAAGACTTCGGCTTCGCCGCCAATGAGGACTTCGCAGCGGTAACGCTTCTTACTCACTTGATGACCTCATAGCGCTTGGAAAGCAGAGTTTCCTTCAAGACTTCGAACGGATCGAGCTTGTTAGAGAGCGCCATGTTGAGCACGTTCTGGCTGAAGCCAGAGAGGAGCTTGAGACCATACTTGTTCTCCTGAAGCGGAACTGCGTTGGTGCGAGAGTTGACGTTCCAGAAGACCATGCCCGGAAGATCGTAACCTTCTGCCTTGTACTTCTGACGGATGGACTCGAACACGGTCGGCAGATCCTTCGTGGAAGTTCTCTGCCAGCTGTAGCAAGAGCAAGTAGTTGCAGAGTCGAACTCCATGTCGGAGATGATCAGCACATCCGGGATCTGGTCCTGCTTCATGTGATTGCTCTTAGCCACGTTCAGGATGAGATCCATAGTGGCCTCGATGTCAGTGTTGGAGCAGTCTGCTTCTCGGTAAGCCAAGTTCATCTTGTCTCGAAGAGTCATCTTCTGACCGAACTTCACGAGCTTCGGCTTGTTACCGAAGGTGATGAACTCGTTCTCGAAGCCAGGAGCAGCGTGCTCAGAGCAGTAGATTGCGAGAGCAGTTGCGACGTCGAGCGCATGGACACTAGTACCGCCGACCGGGCATTCCATAGAGCCAGAGCCGTCGCGAACGACGATCATCGGCTTGGTCATCTCGATGGACTTCAGGTTCTTCCACATACCCTCGAGCGCCGGATCGACGGTAGAGCTGTATTCTCCAGACTGACAGCGGTACTTGTATACCACTTCGTGCGGGAAAGCAGCAGAAGCGTTGATCTTGGCTTCGCCCTTGGTTAGCTTACCGAGGAATTCACGACGACGAGCTTCGTCATGCTTGAGGAACGCGTCCTTGTACTTCAGGTTAGCATGAGACGGAACAGCTTCGTAGTTCACGTCGCTCCATTCGTTCTTACATAGCTTGACTTCGATCACATTCGAGTAAGCGCGAAGCTTGGAGAGAGTCTTACGATATTCCGACGGCTTCATACCGAGGAGTGCGCAAAGCTTGTTAGCCTTAGCGACCGTTTCCTTGGAGGAAGTGTTCACAGACGGCATCCACTTAGCGAGCAGCGAGATCGGCTTTCCGGCCTTCATATCGGCGAGATCGATGTCGAGACGTTCCTTGATTAGTTCCACGACTTCCTTCTCGACAGCGGTGCCGAGCAGTTCAGTCACGATGTCCCAGCGAGAGTAGTCCGGGATGAACTTGATCAACCACGGGTACTTCGGCAAGACGTTCTTGACGAGGATCTTGAACAGACGGCGCTCGCCGAGACCTTCACGAACGTCACCCGCATAGAACATCCACTTGATAGCGAGTTCCGGGGTTTCTGCGAAAGCCTTCAGAAAGTCAGACAAGATAGTGCCCTCGTCCGCAGTGCGGTAAGACGCTACCTTGTAGTTCATATCCAAGAGGGCGTGGCCAGAGGTTTCATAACCGACACCACCGTTCTCGGTGAGAGTCTTGTTATTCTTGAGGATCTTTTCCATTTTGGAATAGAATGACATTTGAGTTACTTCCTTCGGTTCAAAGTTGACGAGATGGAATTTGATTGTGCGAACCATGCATAAAAAAAAATTGCTGTGACCATCTCTCGTTTTGTGTTCTACAATATAGAAAACTTTTGCGGATCTGTAAATAGTAAACTTTATTTTACAGAAGATCGATCGTCGGCTGGACTAGTTCAGTGCTGCCGTTCGGACGCACCAGAACACCAGCTTCGACATAGTTGTTCTCGTCCTTTATCTGGTACTGATGGATCATGGAAACCCAACCAGTCTTAGTGATCTTTACTCCATTGAGTTCGTTCGTCTTTCTCTTATTCGTCGTTGTCGCCATCGTTGTCTCCTTGTGATTTGAGTTCTTCTACTGCGAACTTGAAGACGAGATCGTTGATCTTCCTTCCAGTCGCTAAGTTGATTGCCAGGCAAGCGTATCTCTTGCCCATGATTTCCACAGCCTTCTCGTATCGCTCACGGCCTTCAAGATTCAATAGCTCAGCAGCAGAATCTTCAGCCTTAAATTTGATCTCTTCGCATTTACGTTCAAGTTTATCAGCGTATTCACGCATATCCCAGAGCTCTTCCGGAATCATCTTTTTGTACTCTGGCTCTACTATCAATGCTTCTTTATCGAAGTGAGCACGGATGTCCTTCTTAGAGATCGCAGACATCATCTTGAACTTCTCTAGATATTCTACGCCCTTGATCTTCATCTTGAACCCGGACGAGAATGTCACTACGAATCCCTCGTGATCTACGTCAAGCTTCTTAGCCTGTTCGATCATCTTCTCCATCGAGTCGAAGTAGATCATTTCAGAGTAACGGATGTCCAGCTTGTAAGCGAGATCCGCGATCTCGACCATCTCTGCCTCTGTGTGATTCTCGTCGAAGAATCCCAACAGAACCAAGCCCTCGTAGTCGTAGTGACATACGTGCGGATCTTCGTTGGAGATGATCTCGAAGCAGTAAGTCCAGTCCTTGTCCAAGTGCAATTCCTTTCGGTCATTGTCGATCTTAGTGTCGAACCAGTTCTGAGCCCACTTAGCCTGATCTGAGTCGAAGGATCCAGCAGTCTTGATGATCCACTTATCCTCGTAGTAGAACAAGATTCCGAGCGAGCCGTCAAGCTTGTCCATAGCACGGAAGTTCTTCGTGATCCTCGGCTCAAACCCGTGTCCCAGTCTCGTGAGAGTTTCTCCGAGCTTAGTGAGACGCATGTAGCCGTCATCAGTAGTCACGTCGTAGATCTCTTCGTAGTTGAAGAACTTGTTGAACGGATGAGCGATGATGTCGCCCGTAGACTTATCGAACACGATGCCACGGCACTGGAGAGTGATCTCGTCCCAAGCGCCGTCGTATACGGTCTGTCGAGAGTACTTGAAGCCGACAAGCTTTCCGTCAGCAGACTCGTGCTTGTCGAGCCATCCGAGATCTGCATATTCTAAGCACTTTTCAAGAGTTAATTCGTTCATGCTATTTCCTCGCCTTTCCACTCGAGAACCGGAGTGGTAGAGTGTGAGTAGGGATCCGGGTTCGGTTCAATTGACAGATTTTGTCGGACCTCTTTCTCGACTACTTCAGCAGCGATACGCTTGATCATGTCGTTCAAGGACTCGTTCTTAAGAGCGTCGTAGCGAGCCTGCAAGTCCTTTTCACGTTGGAGAAAGAACTTCTTCTGTTCTTCGAGCTCATACTGCATGCAGCGGAGAGTCTCTTCGGTCAATACGGAAGCGAGCTTATTCGCACGATCGATGCTGATCTTGAGGTGTTCTCGTAAGAGAAATGCGAACATCGGAGTTTTCATAGTAGTGGTCCTTGTTGAAGTTACATATACAATATAGGCATTTTCGGCCTATTTGTAAATAGTGAAACTAAGAATTTTCAAGCATTTTGTCGTGATCTTCGCACAATTTGTCGAATTCTCTGTCATCGCATAGAATCATATCCAGGCTGACCAGTGCAGACTTTGCGTCCGTGAACACGATGCCGCGAGAGTCTGGATGCGCCTTTACGTGCAGATCGACGTTGTCCCTGTTGTCATCGATCAGGATGTCGGACTCCTGGAGGAAGTGCCACTTGTCGATTCCCTTGTTGATGATCTCGATGTTCTGCATCTGGAACTCTGTACAGTTAGCAGCGATCCACTCGCGCTTACCCTTCTTGCCGTTGTGCAAGAAGATAGCAGAAGCGATGCCAAGCTCTAAGTCCGGGTTCTGCTTTACCAGTTCGAGAAGAGCATTGTAGAGCTTGTGTCCCTCTTCGATCCACTTCATGTTCGACCAGAACTGCGGTCCTATCTTGTCCATCAGCTTCCAGTCGCACTTTCCGTTCTCTTTGATAGCGTGAAAGTTTTTCACTTGCCAGTCGAAGTCACAAAGCACTCCGTCCATGTCTAGCACGATTCGTCTTTTCATAGTTGTCTCTTATAAGTTTTCTGAGAGGATTTGTTCCGTGATCTCTTCCACTTTCTCTTCTGCCTTTATCGCATTGAGCTTCTCGTCGGTGACCACGTCAGTGTCGAATCGATCAACGTGCATGATCATCCGCTTGAGCTCTTCTGCGTGAAAGACAGACAGCATGGAGTCGCTCATTACGGGCACCACCACGGAGTATCACAGCCCTCTTTCTCTTCAGGCGGTTCCCAATACGGATTGTCTCCAGATCCTGCCAAGAGCTGTTCGTGGCTACCCATGTCGATGATGTCCATTGTAGGCTTCACATAAGTCTTACGCATTTTTGTCCCTTTGTATTGCTGTAATTACGATTTCGCCAGGCCAGTCGATTTCCTTGGCCTTCATCTTTTCAAGGGTCTCTTCCGGAACGCCATGAACATTTCCAAACATGGTCTTCATGTGGAAGACTTCCATCTTCGCGTTCTCAGAGCTAGCGATCTGCTGCCAGAGATCCATTTCTTTCTTCGAGAGGTTTGTGTTCGCGACGATCACAGTAGTGCAGTTGCGCAAGGCTTCACGAACCTTGTTGCGGCACCAAGCGTGCGCGTCCCCGAGTCTCTTCGGATCGAAGTGATACTGTCCGTCTTCTCCGATCCAGTACATGTCTGCTTCGTAGTAAGCTACAGTTTCACCCTGCTGGATGAGAGATTCCTGAAGCTTCTTTGCAGAAGTGGACTTGCCAGAGCCCGGGAGGCCACGATATACTACCAGTCTTTTCATAGTTTCCTTTTTTAGTTGAAGTGTGTAGTTAGGTACTCGATAGTCTTGTAAGATACATAGAACCACGAGCAGAAAAAGTGCAGAATGTTCCAGCCGATTCCGTTGCCAACGAAGTGAGACAAGAAGGCAGCAGTCATACAGCCAAAGAACGGCATCTTGATCGTAAGTACGGGTCCTTTGTGATTCTTTAGCGTCTCGATCAGCTTCAGGAACAGTTCCTTCCAAGTGATCTTCGGCTTTTCCTCATATACGGATCCCAATTCATCTTCCATGTTATACCTCACTATTAAATATAAGAAAATTCCCGAGTCTTGTAAACCCGGGAACTTTCTGTATTAGGAGATAATACGGAATTACTTGGTCTTCGGAAGCACCAGTTCTTTCGTCTTCAGATCGAACTGGAACACCTGAAGCGGATTCGCCTGACCCTGCTTAGTCTTCGGAAGGTTGCTCGGAGAGTCTACGATCTCTTCGTAAGTTGCGAACGGTTCGAAGTTCACGCGCTTCGTTCCGTCAGGAAGAACGATCGTCGTGTACGGATTCTTGCTAGTTACGCCTCTCCAGAGGTTTGTCTTGTAGTTGCCGTTCTTGTCGCGATCGAGCTTGAAGAATCCAGTAGCGACGCCCTTTCCCTCGTGAGTCACGATGTACTGCACGTCCTTGAGGTTCACCTTTGCGATGTTCCACCAAGCGAGCTTATGGATAGTGTTCAATCCCTTAGTGTGAATTGCGAGGATTTTGACGGTCTTGTTTTCTGTTTTTGTCATCGGATTTGTCCTTTTGTTCATTGTTAGTGTCAAGTACAGTAGCGTTCAATTTAGTCGGATCGTACTGGAAGCTGAGATTCTCTTTGAACGGATCAGACGGATCTATCCTTGGAATCTCACAGCCATAGAGAGCTACGACGCCAGGCCAGTTCTGATATGGCTTCTTTTTAGGAGACGGAATGACGATCTTCTCGCCGTCATGTCCCTCAAGTTCCACCTTCAGATCGTCTAGCTTCTTTCCGATTAGCCCTCGTGCGATGAGCTCTTCATACTCATCCACGGTGCAGTCGATTGTAGTCAGATCAGGAAGCGTTACTTTCATTCTTGCTTCTCTCCTCGAGATCTTCGATATGCTTCATGACCTTTTCTGGAACTCCATTCGGCCAATTAGTCTTAGCCAGTTGACGGGCTTCATCGAAACGGCCCATAGCAGCTAGCTTTGCGACATCAAGCTGCTTCTTAGCCTCTTCGGACTTCTTTTTCTCACGCATAAGCTTGATGATGTAGAAGAGCGCAATTCCCGAGATTACCAGGACTATGATTGCGGTCCACCAGATAGCGATGCAGAAGCAAGACCAGTGCCACGGCCATGCGATTACAGGCCATTCAGCGAAGGCGCCAAAGCCCGCGAAGTGGAAGACAGTAGCGAGAATAGTCCAAAGGCCTACGAGGCCAATGCCAGTTGTGGGGCTACCAGATTTTGTGTTGTTCGTTGACATGTAGTGTATCTCCTTTCCATTCAGGAATTCCGTGCCAGTGATCAAGGCACACATTCTTATAGTTGTCTAAATTTATTTTTCTTTCAGGCCACTTCAGTTCAGGTACAATGCCTTCACGAACTTGCTGTGCGTAGTTTTCCTGATCATAGCAGAAATAGTCTTCAGGAATGAGCAGATCGTGAGTGTGGCCGTAGAGGTTCACGAAGTGAGATCCAGGTTCGATCCATACCGGTTCATGAGAGAGGATCCACTTGTCTTCCAAGATGACTGGAGTGTCATAGACCTCATCGAATCCTCTAGACTTATAGTAGTCTATTCGAGACTTGCTATAGTTGGGGATATTCCATGCGCGTTTCCCGTTATCGTGATTTCCGAGAACTAAGAACAGTCGTCTGTTGTCGTTTCCATTCCTGATTCTATATACGAAGTCTTCTATTTCTCTTTTCAGTTCGTCGCTGTCAAAATCAGAATGTCTGCCTCCAGCGAACCAAAAGTCGCCCAAGTGCCAGATGTCGCAGTTATCAGGAAGTCTTTCAAACAACTGGAGAATATCTTCATTCATGCGCTTCACTTCGGGAATGTTAGCTGGATTCTTGTTTCCGCCCTCGACGTGATACGGCCTTCCGCAGTACTTGATGATGTTAGAGTGGCCGAAGTGAGTGTCGGACGTGATGAAAGTTTGTCTAGTTCTCTTTAGCATAGTTCTTGGTCCTTGTTTAGTTAATTATATTAATTTTGTGCAGTTTTGTAAACTATGTAAAGAAAAGATTTACAAACTGAACTCCATAGGAACTGCAGAGCTAGAGTGTCGCTCACTCATGTCACGCTCGACCAGCAGTCCCAGTTTGCCCAGATACTGCTCTAGTTCTTTGAAGCTGCATTCGAACATAGTGTGTCCATCGAACGCATTCGTAAGCTTCGCCGTGTTGGTCTTGATGTCGTAAGACAGTTCGTATTGCTCAAGCCCATGATCGATTTTCGTCAGATACATGTCGGAAGATCTAAAGCCCTTCAAACGGCCCTCTAGACGCTTGAACTTCCAAAGTATAAAAGAATCTAGTGTCATGATTTTTCCGAGATCATCTTTTTCCACTTCGATACACGGAAGGTGATGTCAGTGGGAAGATACTGTAAGTTAGTTGTGTTCAAAGTTGTCATGGCGTCCCATTCATCCACCACGAAGATCTTAGAATTTCCGAAGATGTAAGAGAACGTCAGAATGTGACCGCTGTCTACTACCTTCAGCGTAAGAGACTTGTTGCTCTCGTTGACGATCAGGTCATACTTGTAGTCGTTGCTCATGCGGATGAAGAGTCCCTTCATCACTTCATACTCTTCTCTTGCTCTATCCATTCGTTCCTCCAATTGCGATGATGAACATTTTCAAGCCGATCAGGAATATAGCCATAGATCCTAGACAAATGAAGAACCAGACCACGACATCTATCGGGTCTGCGTCCATGATTTTTATTAGAAACTCGAAAATTCTTTTCATCTACTAAAATATATGAAAATTACACGTAGTTGATTCTTCTCATCTCTTCAGTCTCCGGACAAGCGCCGCTGTGGAAGAACTGGATTCCTTCTAGCTTTCGACACATCTTCGAGAGAAGCTTGAACAGCTCAGAGTTCTTGTCGTGGTCGATAGCGCGATAGAGTTCGTCAGCCATCTTGTCGAAAGGCTCGGCTACTTCTTTCTTGTAGAGCTTGTTTATTCGATCCTTCTCTTCCCGAACGGACTTGTAGTCTTCGTTAGCTAGAGCACGGCTGATCCAAGGCGCTTCGAGTGCTTGATCGAAGTCGATGACTCGATCATACATCTTTTCGAGCTTAGCCATGAGCTCAGGAGTCTTCTTCTGAGCCCTGCGGACTTTAGCTCTCCAGCGACGACGTGCGATCTGCTCTGGAGACTTTACGACTTTCACTTTTTCAGATTCTAGGATCTGTAGAGCCTTCTTGATTTCCATTATTCAATCCTCAAATTGTTATTGTTTAAAGTAGTTGTCTACGATGCCGTCGATGTCCATGCTGTCGTAGCTATTGTACTCGTTCGAAACGATGTCGGCGCGTTCTTCTGAAATGTCGCCGTTTGCGACAGCCTTAGAGATGCACTTCTCGAATGCCCTGTCGCCAGCCTGATTGATTCCGTCTCTGACACCCTCAAGCACAGCACGGATGACTTCAGATACTGCATTGTTGTAGCTGTTGTCGAACTCTGTGATCACTTCTGTCGGATCATCGCTGTCATGGAATCTGAATGTGTTGGCAAAATCGATAGAAGCATTTAAGATACGCTTCTTGACTTCATCGGTGACGGTAGCCTTTAGCTTTTCGTAGTTCATGATTTCCTCTTTGATATTTCAAATTTAAGAAAATCCTGAGTATTTCTAAACCCAGGATTTTAGATTTTTCAGAAAAATTAGATGTGGCGATATACTTCGAAGAATTCTTTGAACGCCTCGGCGACAGCCTTAGATCCGCCAGCGTCAAGCTTCTTGTCGAAAGCTTCCTTAGCGGGCTCAAGAGTCTTGATAGCCTCTTCTGGTGTGTGCTGGATGCGCTTCTCGATGTAGAGACCAGTGGACTCGTTCAATACCCACTCATAGGACTCGTTCACTGCGTTGACGTAAGCGTCCGGACATGAAGGTCCGAGAACTGCGTCAATAGTGATCAAGTGGAAGTTGGACTCCACGATACCAGTGTCTTCGTTCACGTCGCCAACGCCTCTAGAGGAGACGCCCATTCTCACGTCGACGAGAAGACCAGCGAGCATCTTGCCGTTCGGCATATACTCAAGAACCTTAGCCTTGCCGATAGCGAAGTCCTCGTCCATGCGTAGAGAGCAGATCTTGATTGCTGCTTCCTTGGAGTTCACCTTCGCATATTCCGGGTGCTCTAGCTCACCAAGGCACTCGTTGCTGTTGATCAGCTTGTTCAAGGACGTTACTTCTCGTTCGATCAATTCACGCGGATAAGTTCTACCATTTCTGTTCTTCTTTCCAGCTCCCATGAAGACGCCCTCGATGTACAGAGACTTAGACTCGTTGTCTCTATTAGAAGTGACGTCGCTGAGATACGCTTCGTTCAAAAGTTTCTTATGTTCAGCCATTTTACAGCTCCTTAAACTCTTTGTACCTATTATTTATACAAAGCCGATGTCTCAATACTGTCTAAACACAAGAAAAACGAGACAAAAATGTCTCGATTCTTGTCTCGATTTTGTCTCTTAAAGCTCGATTTTCTCGCAAATTACTCCATTTTGAAGCAGATACTCGATGCCTTTTCGATCATCATACTCCTCGATGTAGTACACTTCCTTGATCCCAGAAGTGAGAATGAGCTTACAGCAGTTCAGACATGGACTGGTAGTCAGGTACAGCTGTGCTCCGGTGATGTCCGTGTTGTTCTTCAGTGCGAATCCCAAGCAGTTCATCTCTGCGTGAATCTCGTACTTGTCTGCGAACTCATGATGCTCTTTGCGGTACTCTTCCTCTGTCAAGAACCTGGTCTGACGCGTGAGAGCGCTATTCCAAGTGATCTTGCCGTCAGGAGTTCTCTTGTAGATCTTGTTGCACTCAGTGCAGCCCTTAGCGACGCCGTTGTAGCCAGAGCTGAGAATTCTAGAATCCTTCACCAAGATCGCTGCGACTTGGAGTCTTGAGCATGTCGAGTACTTCTTTAGCGAGTTGAGCACGTCGACATAGAAACGGTTGAATTTCTTTGGATTGTTACACATCGATTCTCTCCAGTCTGATGAACGTGTTAGCGTATTCTGGCACCTTGTCGAACTTGTTAGCGAGACCAGCAGCCATCAGGAACTCTGACATGTCTCGCATGCTCATGCTGCTGAAACGAAGTTTCTTGAACTCTTCCATGATCTTGAGCTGGACGTGAACTGGAATGTAGTCGAAGTCGATGAGCTTCTTGTTGCGCTCGAAGTTCGCTTTCACCTCATCAGTCTGTTCATTCAGCCAGTCTTCGAGACCGTTCTCTACGATGTCAGCAGCCGTCTTTACGGAGACTCTCGGCTTGATGTGTGGAATGCCGTCACCTTTGTCTCCAACTACGACTTTTTCGAGAAGATAGCGTTCTGGATTCACGACGTGAATGAACTGTCGCTTGATCGGATGGTACTGCTTGTAGCCATCGTATTTCAAGAGCTGGTAGAAGTCACGGTCAGTCGATACGCAGATCACCTCGTATTTTGGCGTGAGATTCTTGGTCAAGACAGCGACGAGATCGTCTCCCTCTGAACCTTCAACCTTGAGTTGATAGATGTTCGGAATGTATTGACGGAGTTTCTCACAGAATGCGTCTGCTACTGGATAGAACGTGTCGAAGTCGAGCTTGGCTTTAGCTTTCTCTTCTTTTCTGTGAGCTTTGTAAGCGTCGAAGATCTCGTATCTCCAGTTTCTCTTTCCTTCCTGGCAGAGAATCACAGAGTTAGCTTCGGTCTTCTGCACTAGAGTTGCGAGATTTTCTAGAATTTCGCACTTCCAGTTATTATATGTCGTGTCGGTCGGATCGTCTCTGTAGCACTTGCAACCAGTACGAATTGCCATGTTGGCCAAATCGACCAATAGGATTCTTTTTCTTTGCTTCATTGTAAATTAGCGCTTTGTGTTGCGCTCTCCTTATGAACAATTATAGTAAAATTTCGCAAAAACTATTTAGAATGACCAAAAGATTACTAAATTTTGAACATGAACTTTCAATTCCCTTATGAAAAAATCCGTCCAGAGCAGCAAAAGTTCCTGGACACTGTGGCTGGTACCGACAAGAAGTATATTGTAGCTCAGATGCCTACGGGCTCTGGAAAGTCGGGTATCGCAATCTATGAATCCCTGTTGGCTAACTCGAGCTACATCGTCGTGACCAACAAAGCTCTGCAGGATCAGTACTGGAGAGACTTCAAAGACAAGTTCCCTATCCAGATGCTGAAGGGTATGCAGAACTACGACTGCGTAGTGAACGACAATGTCAAGTGCGACAGAGGTCCATGTCAGGGATCTGACTCTACTTCCATCGGCATCAAGCGTTACTGCAAGATCAACGACATGTGCCCGTACTACAACACGCTAAAGAAAGCGTTCGACTCTAAGGTCTTCCTCGCTAACACTTCCATCATGAGATCGGCTGTTGCGCCGAAGGGAGAACAGGTCAAGCGAGACGTGATGATAATCGACGAAGCCCATCTTCTCGAAGATTTCCTAGTCGATGTCGGAACGATCAGCTTCAGCGCCGACAAGATGATCAAGGCTTTCGAAGCCGAGAAGAGATTGACCAGCGAAGATCTCCACTACATCAAGCACTGTGACTTCGAGTCCTCCTCTAAGCCGACTGCCAAGATGGAGAAATACATCAACATCTGCCAGAACCTCGCACAGAGTATCGCAAAAGAGCTGATCGAGTACGAGGCCGAACAGCAGAAGAAAGTCGTGGACAGCAAGGTAAAGAAAGCGATGGAAGATGCTGCAGATCCACGCAAGTCTAAGTACAAGCACAAGCGTGAGATTCTCGAAACGATCGCAAAGATTGACGCATACAAGGACAGCGACGAGACAGACTCTTGGGTCTACAACTGGGACAAGAAAGAACGCCGTCTTGACATCGTTCCTGTGAACGTGGACTGGATCTTCAAGAAGTATTTCGATGGCCTCGCAGACAAGATTATCTTCATGTCCGCTACCATTCTGAACCTCTCTAACTTCGCTAACAGCCTCGGCATCCGTCCAGATCAGTGCTGCTTCGTAGATGTCGAATCCACTTTCGATCCGAGAAAAGCCCCCATCGTCATTCTGGGAAACTGCAACACCAACTACAAGGATCTGCAAGATGAGTCGAACATGGCGAACATCGTGAAGTCCGTCAAGTACATCATGGATCAGCACAAGGGACAGCGTGGCATCATCCATACGGGTAACATGAAGATCTCGAAATACATCAAGGAGCATCTCCACGACCCTCGCATTCTGGTGCGCCTTGACGAAGTGAGAAACGAAGATATTCTGGAAGAGCACTACGTCAGCAAGGACTCAGTTCTCGTGTCGTCTTCGATGACAGAAGGAATTGACCTTCACGACGACCTTTCTACATTCCAGATCATCGTCAAGCTTCCGTGGGAATCCCTTGGCAACCTCAGAACCAAGACTCTGTCAGAGGAAGTGCCGCTATGGTACTCGAACAAGATGTGGCAGAAACTGCTTCAGGCTAGTGGCCGTTCCGTGAGAAGCCACGAAGACTACGCTGAGACTTTCGTCCTCGATGCCTCGTTCAGTTTCCAACACAAAAAATTCTCGAAATACCTGCCTGAGTATTTCGAGAAAAGATTGATCGATCCTAACGCTTAGATTACCCAGTCAATGTATGGTATAGGCTGTGAGATGACAGATTCGTCTAGATCAGATTCCCAAGGCTCATCTTCAGCTTGTACATACTTGATCTTAGCGTCATCCAGAGTCTTCAGAGCATCAGAGATATTCATCTGCTTTGCGTACTCGGGATGCTTAGCGACGTTTCTGCCCTTGAGAACTTCGTACACGTAGTAGCAGTCAGCTACAGTCGAAGGCTGCTTGCTCTTTCTCCAGGATGTATCAAGATAGTCAGTCTCATCTGAGTTGTCTCTCTTCCAGTCAAGACCCTCTTCTTTGATGACCTGCTTGATCTTCTTAGCGAGCCACTTCTTGACATCGTCATCAGTCATCTTGAGGAATCTGTTGTCTAAATAACCTCCGCTATGGTAGTGCTTAGATACGTGTAGAACGACTTCTCCACCCTCGAGCTCAGCGTCGATATATGGCCAATAGCCTTCAGCAGCTCTGCTGTTCTCCCACATGCCGTCAGACAGCTGTCCGAAGACTCCGTCTAGGATGTCGCACTCTTTCTGAGTCTTCAAACCAGTCTTGATAATTCTATACTGATCCATCTTTACTCCTTTACAAACTTCACAACCTGGTCACGGACCGAGTCGTAGTATTTATCCCATACTTCGATGATGTGATTGATAGTCTTGTCGTCTGTCTTGTCCATCTTTATCTTTGTCGGATGCTCAGGAGAAGCACGGAAGATATTGTTGTAGCCTACGTTCGCTCTCGCCTCGAAGAAGTTAGCGTTACCAGTCGTAGCGACCCAGTCCTCCAAGATGTACTCGCCCCAACCGAGTGCTGTCTTGTTGCCTCTCGAGGTATTGGGAGTCATCATGCAGGTAGCGAACGTGAGAATCTTGTACTTCTTGTTGAAGCACATGTTCTTCAAGCCAGACTGTAGACAAGAGACTGGATCGTTAGCCCACATACCACCATCGCAGTAGGAGATTCCGTCTCGGTCGATCACGTCGAAGTAGCGAGGTGCAGCAGCGCTCGTAAGAACAGCGAACCACTTCTCTACCTTCGGATCACCAAGGTCCCATACCTTCTCACGAGACTTGCCGTTCATAGCAGTCGTAGGGATGAAGATCGGCTTTTTCCAGTTCATGATGTTGCCATCAAGATTCTTCTTGAGCAGATCCTTCAGAGTCGAGTTGTCGTAAGTCGGACACTTCGGCTCGATTCTCTTGTACCACGGGTACTTCGTGAAGATCTTCTTCAGGTTGTTCTTGTACAGATTGAAGATGTCGTGAGCAGACATGCCCTCTGCTAGGCATGCTGCGATGATAGCGCCTGTTGAAGTTCCTGCGAAAGCGACGCTCTGATCTGTGAGCTTCTTTCCAAGATCTGATTCCAACCTGCACATGAACTGAAGCGGTCCGATGCCGAGTGCTCCGCCGCCAGAGATTGAGATTGCTAACTTAGCCATTGTGTTCGTCCTCATCAAAAATCGAATCGACTATCCTGAACTGCTTGTCAGACTTCTTGACGCACTTCACTACACAAGCGACGAGAAGTCCCACGTACAAGACTGCTATGCCTATGAGAATTCCCAATACGATCATTTCAGCTCCTTGTAAGTCTTGCCGTTGTCCAAGCTCATCAAGAACTTGTTTCTCTTTACAGTGATGCCCTTCTTGAAGATCAGTTCAGGATCGTTGCCCAGATGGATCCACTCAGCGCCAGTAGCCGGGTTCTTCTCGTAGATTACCTGACCGAAGTTCACATCGTAGCTCAAGACGAGCTGCTTGATGTAGAGTGCAATCTGCTTAGTAGTCATCGAGCAGTTGTAGACCTGAATGTCTGCTGCACCCAGCGTAGGAGTCCCTTCGACCTGATACCCGCAGAAGTGGTCAGAAGTCTTGCTCGGATTGTAGCCCTTCTTTACGAGACGATCATAGTCAGCTTTAGTTCTGACGCCTGACGTGATCAGGACATAGACGGGCTTCATTCCCTCTTTGAACTCCTGAAGTCGATTTCTGACGATCTGTAGCTCACCCGCGAGAATCCTCAACAGATCAACCTGGTAGCTCGTCAATTCACCCTTAGAAAACTCAGAAAGCTTAAAGTTATCGCTCAGTTTCTCATCTTTCATATTGATATTTATACACAAAAAAAACGGCGCAGATTTGACCATGCACCGTCACCCAACCATAAAGGAAACTCATGTTAGACAGAGATAGAGAATAGTGCCTACGAACATGATGCCTAGCAGACCTGCAGTCCAGACCTTCTCTCTATTCTGATATAGCTCATATTGCCACTTCCAGTATTTGCGCTGCATCTCCGAGATCGAACGACGGAAAGACTCCTTGATCTGTTCCTTGTCATACTTGATCTTCAAGCACAGCAGCGTGACAACGAGCGTAGTTGCGATAGTGTAGTTGAAATACTGAGGAATCTGCCAGTAGCCAGAGACCCAGTTAGTGTAGAAAATGTAAGATGCGCTACACAGATTTCCGCCGAGAGACAAAAGAATAAAGAGCAGGCTGATGTCAGCCGTACTCTTTCTCTTCAATACTCTCAGAATTTGTGGGGCCGTGCATAGTGCAAAGCAGCCAGCTCCGATAAAACCAAGAACAGTGATAAATGCTGTCATACGATCTATTTATCGTCCTTCTTGTCCGGATCTTCAGCGAGTTCACGGAGATCAGATTGCACCTTCCAGTAACCGCACGGCTTGAACTCGGGACACTTGTGAAGATATTCACAGTTCTTGACCAAGACAGTTGCGAACTCGGGGTTAGTGCTGAGTACAGCCATCTTGATCATCTCCATGATCTTTCTTGCGTTCGGTGAAGCCATGTTGCAGAGACGCTTTCTAGCCATGAACATCAGTTCAGCTGCGTTGATGACCATCACATGTGTGACATAGTGTCCCTGCGGTTCCTGATAGCGGTCATATTTGTCCTGCCTATCATTGCGCTGAGACTGAACGTAATGCTCTACGCCAGTGTGATGACGGCAGAAGCATACAGAGTCGCAGTACGGAATATGCATACGGATGATGAACTGGAGGTATCGGATCGGCGAGTGTTCTGAAGTCAGATATCTGACTTTGAGCTCATCGCTGAGAGGCTTTCCGTCATCGAGAATGTAGTTCTTTCCGATCGTGTTGAGAGCAAGAAACTTGACCCACTGCCAGTCCATCGAAGTGGGGTACTTCAGGACTTCAACGGTCATTCCGTAGATTCCCTCTTCCGTGCATACGCCGTGGAATTCGTTGTTGTTTACGATTTGAATCGACATACTTAGACTCCCGTGCTACCGAATCCGCCGCGATCCTTCTGATCTTCTAGCGTAGAATCTTCGAAGACGATCTTTGGCTGTTTCTTGATGATGCGGAACTGACAGATGCGTTCACCCTTCTTGATGAGCGGACCCTTGAGTCCAGCACCAAGCTTGAAGGCCGGAAACTTCCACATGTCGTTAGGACCGCAGTAGCTGTTGTCTACGACGCCGACCGAGTTGGTCATGATGATTCCGTAGTTCTTGAAAGTAGAGGAGCGAGGAGCGATGTGCGCTTCATAGCCAGCGGGCAGCTTCATAGCGACGCCGAGTGGAATGAGACGGAATTCACCCATGCCCATGAAGACATCTTCCATAGCCTTCAAGTCGATCCAGTCTCCATTTTCGATAGCTTCTGGTCTGCACGCTTCATCGAAGACCTTGAGTTGCACCATTTGAAGTTTGTCAGCCATTAGAGAATCCTACCTCTGCGATCAGTGTGAATCTTGAACTCTACGAGCTCATCTTCCTTAGTCTCGGAAGAACGGTACAGTTCGATCAACTTTGCGCCGAGTGCGCCGATTTCCTTCTTGTTCATCTTCAATGAGACAGTGTGCGTGAAGGTAGCGATCGCAGCCTGATTGAGGTAGCGCTTAGCTTCCTGATACTTCTTACGAGCAGCAGTCAGATTTTTGTAGAGTTTCTGGATCATCTCGATCGTGTTAGAGTTCATGCGCATGACCTTGTAAGCCTTGAACTTATTGTAGGCCTGCTTAGCGTCATGATACTCCCTTCGAGCATTTACGAAAGCGACGTGAGCAGCGTTGAACTTACGAGTGTCGATCGTCATGTCTTTCAGTTGTTTTCTGTCGATAATTGACTTCATAGTCAATCTCCTTTAAGTTTGGTGTGTAAAATTTAAGTTTATTGTAGAGCTTCTTCTTTCTCTTCTAGTTCTTTAGCTTCGTCGGCAGCGTCGATCTTCTGTAGGAGATCTTCGAGGCCGACTAGATCATCACGTCTAGCGAGAGCCAAAACGATCTGACGTTCGCACTCGCTCAAGCCATACCATAGCGAGACCATGTTGTCTGCGAACTTCGGTCGATAGAAGCGATCGTTCTTAGTGCCTTTGAAATAGCGTTCGAGAAAGTTTCTGACCACGGTGAACATCTTCATCATATCAGTACCTTTTCCTTTTGTTGTAATTCTGTGGGGAATCATGTTCCGGACTGTTTCCTCTCTATTTATCTCATACTCCGAAGATTACGTTCATGTTGCATTCACCGATATGATTAGTGTATTGGAACTTGTTCTCTTTGATAAGCTTGCGTAATGCGTTTTTAGCTACGATCTGTGCTCTGTTTCTCTTCTGCCTTATACGTTCTCCAGAGAGGCCAAACTCTTCGCCAATTTGATTCTGTGTCTTCCCGTAGAAGTAAGTGTCTTTGATGAGCTTATATTCCTTGCTGTCTAGAATTCCTTTCAGAAGGATGCCGAACTTTCGATCTTCCTCGTCTGAGTAGATGTTGTCGATCTCCTTGTAGTCTGCCTTTAGCGTGTCCGCGATAGTCATTCTGTCATCGTCGAACGCGCTATTTCCGTCATACATCGGAATGTCGGTCGATAGAACAATAGGCATCGCATGGAGATATTTTCGTCCTTTGCTGTCTTCAGAAGCGAACTGCTCGACGCAAAGACGCCGAGCAGCTTCAGCCTTCGAGTACATCGGACAGTGAACCTTGCAGTTCTCGACATAGATCTCTTCTTGAATCTTCTGAGTGATCCACCAGATAGCGAATGAGGTAAACTTGACGCCTCTTCTCGGATCATACTTCAGCGTAGCGTTGAACATGCCCATATAGCCAGCTTGGAACATGTCTCCGACGACTTTGTTGTATCTCCGTGCATACATATAGGCGACCCCGTAAACGAGCCGTATATGCGATTGTAGGAGCCTATTTCGAGCGGCATTCTGGATAGCCTTGCCATGCTTCGGATTCATCATGATGGCGATAGTGGCTTCCTCTTCCTTGGGATCCATGTGGATATAGTCTTTCAAGCGTCCACGAATGTAGCTTGAAGAGTCGACGGAGTCTAGTTCAATCATAGTAGTTAGCCAAAATATAAGTTTATTTGTCAAATTTATAGCAGCATTCCGACGAAACGCATCAAGCAGATTAGAGAGATGCAGTAAGTCAATGGAAACACTATGCCGTCGCAGAACCAGTCTTTGACCTGTTCGTGATACACAATACGGATGAATTCGCGCTCTTGCGGACTCAAGTCCTTTTCAAGATCGATTTCTTCTATTGTCATTGTTTACCTCATTTCACATTGTTAAAAAGAGGCCCGGTCGGGACCTCTTCTACATTGCTAATTTAGACTTTCTATCGGAATTCGTAAATATCTATTTCATTACTTTTTCTTTACAAAACCCTCAATTATGTTCTCTTTCGTCTCTTTCTCGCTCAATACGATCAATTCTCTGATTCATTGAACTAAGATTTTCTCGGATTGCAGCTAGATTCTCGTTCATCTTACTCAACAGATTCTGTAGTGTGTCCCAACGATTAGAAAGAATGTTTACTTGTGCTTTGAGATTCTCTATGTCTTTCTCTTGTAACGCTATCTTTACTTCCTGATTTCTTTTATCCTCATTTCGTATGCTCGCTGTCTTCTCTCGCTGTCCCTTGATGACATAGTAGAGAAGCAGCACGAGTGCTGCAGCGAATATCATTGCAGGTGAATTCGTTTTGGCCGCTGCTAAAAGAAATTGGTCCATTGGTCATTTTCCTCTGTGTTACTATTTATTTATACAAAAAGAAAATCTGTTATTTTCTCAATAACAGATTTGTAAAGATTTGTTAGGATCTTCTAGATCAGATAGATCGTGTTAGCGTCTTGACCCAGTGTCTTGCTTATCGAGAACCAGCAAGGCGTTGCTGCACCTCCAGTTATAAATACCGGTGTATCAGAAGATCCAGCGTCACCTATACCTCCACCAATATCCAATACAGGCAATTCTGACCATACATTATCAGAGCCGAGCTTTAGTCTATAGAGTCTCGGCGTATCACTACCTACCGCGGTAGTAGCAGTTGCGAATATGATACCAGCATCTGCATCATTGCATACTCTATATATGAATCTAGCCATACCCTTGTTTTTCTTAATTATGACTTCAGTACCATCAGCTATCAAAGCCTTCATTTCCGTATAGTCTGGAAGTTTTCCAGTTACTCCCATCTTACTGCCGTTTAGAACCATGATTACTCGATGCTCCGATTTTGTCCATGTACCGCCATCACGAACATCGCCTTTGCACTCTAGATTACTTACTACTATGCTCTTTTCAGCATATCCACCATAGTCTCCAGCGTAGTTATCTATGAGCTCTGTAGCAGTGAATGAGAACGAGAAAGTCGGCGGTGTAACAGAAGCAGTAAATGAACGATGTTTGAGGTGATAAAAGTTAGCTCCGCTCTTTCCAGAATATCCACCACCGATTTCTACTACTGGAGAAAAACCAGCGTCTATAATACCTTGAATAGTAGTATAGCTAGTATTCTCTGTATCTAGGCTAGTAGCATTGATGGTAATAATCACTTCCTGGCTAAGTGAGATAGTAGTTTTCGTAAGTCCAGTCGTCTTGTAAGTCAAGATGACTAGTTGCTTGTTCGTCTCGTCGACTCTGCTGAATATAGGCTCGGTATTTCCAGTGATGCCAGAGAACGTATAGATCATTCTACCAGTTCCGTATGTATTTTCATATACTACTGGAATTTGGCCCTGACCATCAGCATAAGCTTCTAGAATTTCAGTTCCTGATGCCGAAGTCGAATTGTAAGCTTTTACTGCATTCTCATAAGTTATCTGATAGTAACCATGACTTGCGCCTGAAGCAGTAGATCTAGTGTAGTAACTCAGACGTCCTAGCTTAGTACCCTGATAAGAATAGAATAGCAGAGATCCACCGATATTTCCAGAATATGTCCAGTAAACTCGATTATTTCCAGTCGTGCTATAGAGGATCACGTTCTCGTCATTGTCGATATAGCTTTTGATCAGATTATACTGTTCAAGCGTTCCGCCTTCTCCAAGAGCGACGATTCTAGCGCCAGATCCGCCTCCGCCTTCACCGAAGTCGAGACCGCTACCGTCTCCGTTCACCTTCAGATACTCACCAGCGTGAGACTCAAGATCGCCGAGAATGTTCCGTTGAGCTTGCTGTCTCTCTTTAACATCAGTATTGTCGGTCTGATCTACGTTATAAAGAACAGGTTGTATTTTTCCTGCCATAAAATTCCTCTTGAAGATTTAGCAAATCCTTACTCTTTATTTATAAGCCGATTATACGCTTTCAAAGCCATAGAACATGAACACTCGGAAGAGAGTATTAGTATTGTATCTCTGTGTTCCTATTAGTGGTAACGGGAAGAACTTGTAGTCTCCTTCTGCTCTCCAAGCGAACACAGCAGTACAATTAGCACTAATAGCGCCTTCCGGATCTAATGTCTTTTTCACTACAGTGCCATCACTCTTTATGCCGCCTATAGAAACTTTAGGATTCAATGAGCCGATGGTGGAGTAAGAATTAGTCAATTGCAGAACTACGAGTATTTCTGCTACCTTGAGAGTGTAGCCGTCATCGATTCTGAAGCCTATCAGATTTCCACTAAACGATCCTATCTGCGTCATACCATCGACCATCGTAGCGCGACATGGATGTGAGCCCTCTACCGAGTAACGTGAGAATCCTCCTGTTGTGCTTGGATACATATAGCTATTAGCAAAGGCATCATCCCACGGGAGGAATCCGTGATTGTTGTAATTCGGCTTATTGTAGTATTTAAGGTAGTTCTCTTGCCATCCAGCAGTGTGTATAATTCCAGCCTGCAACACGTTAGCGTCAGTTACTGACGGATCTGCCAGATTCGAGTACACAGTACCATCAACTGATGGACTCCAGAAACGGCCGTTCATCCAAACAGCTTTCGGTCGATAGACGTTTATACCAGCATGGACTCCAGTATTAGACTGGCCTATGTAAAATGTCGGTACTGTATACTTAGTTCCCAATTTCATAATCTTACCTTATGAATTCGCTTTATTTATATTTCTCCCCAGCCACCGTTTCTAAAATCGATTCCAGATACTCTACCGTCCATTACGATTTTATCGCCTACGGCTAGCGTACTTGTATCGCTGAACATGATTCTGAAAGACGGTCCTATAAACTGAGCTCCATTATTTTGGCCATGAGCAACTCTTCTCACTACTTTATCTAATGTAGGATAACCGGGAACTCTTGCCAATTCAGATCCAAGTATATCATCTAAAATCATTCCATGAGGATCATTACCGTGTGCATTGTCATTAGAGAACCAAGTTCGTGTTTCATCACATAATGAACACTTTATTTTACTTACGATATTGTTCAAAGGATAATTTGAGCTACCTTTGTTAAGATACATATCGTCTATGGTGAGTGCAAATAGAAAATTATACACAACGTTTAACAATCCATAAGAACCAGTCTCAGTGCTCCATGTGATAGGTATATCACAATACTTATTATCGATATCTGTTTGCGTGATAGTGTGTACCCCATCTTCGCTAACGTAATGATTCAAATCGGTGTTATACATGTACTTTTTACGCTTATACCAATACATGTTACCGTTTGAACTACCGCATAGATATACTGAACTAGTAGGAGTAGGCAGCTTAGGTTGAAGTCCTGATGCAGTGATGACATTATTTTCATCAATGTGAATGTATTGTCCTTCTCTATAATAGTCAGCAGACATCGTGAAGACAGTCTTGTCGTTCACGACTGCGCTCGTGACGTGAAGATTGTCTGTTCCAGCTTTGACTTCTACGTTGTTTCCACCAGCAGGTTCGTCCCAGTATAGTTCTCCGTATTCGCCAACTGTAAGAACCTTGCCAACATCACTACCCATCTGATTTGGCTCTGGAATGTTCGGAATGAGAACCTCAGCATTCCATACCCATGTCTCCTCAGTCTCGTCGTTTGCATGCTGACAAATGACAGTTTGCATTCTCTCGCTTGTGAAATATCTAGTGTATTTACTTCCAGGAAATAAAGCAGTGAAGATGAAGGCTGGAGTATAGCCTTTAGCTATAGCACCAGTGAGAATATATCTCGTATGAATTCCGTTAGGGTTTATTTCTGGTACAAAGATCGGACGATAACCAGCATCGACTAGACGCTTAACCTCCGCATAAGAAGTTGATTCATTTACTGTCGGGTACATGAAGTGTGGATCTGCTGAAGTAATGACACCAGAATCCATGAATACTGGAAGTGCTCGATTACCGACAGTAGCAGAGCAAGTGCGGTACTTGACTGTGTCGTCGGCGTTCTTCTCGATGCTTGTTACGAAAGGCGCTAGAGTGTCTTCACCGACGATGTCAGGTGCGCCGTGCCAGTAACCATCAAGAGAGATAGTCGATTCATCCGTGAGAACATAGCTGTTAGTCTTCGTTCTCCACTCGTACATGTCGTACTGGTCGTTTCCAGTGCCCTTAGGACCGACATAGTAGATCTTAGAAGCGTCACCTGGCTGTGCTGACTGAGTCTGCCACTCCTGAACTGTCCAGAACGTAGCTCTAGCCTGAAGAGCTGCGCTTAGACCGTCAACTGCCTCTTTGATTACTCTCGAGTTAGGAATGACGTTCTGATTGTCCTTGAGCTCGTTCACTACCTGAACGACACCCCACTTAGTGTCTGTAGCCTTGGGAATGTCGATAGCGCCAGCAGCAGACTTCGTTAGAGCCTGGCCGTTCGAAGTGACCGATTGAACAGAGCTGTCAGCCTTGCCGAGAGAAGACTGAACGTCAGACGCTAGATCGGCTTTAGGAATTCCTCCAGCAGCTGTCTTATCTTCGTATGCGCCTATGTTATTACGCGCAATCTGCTTCTCATCTTCTTCCAAGTGTTGAGGGATATTGGAAAGAACCTTGTTAGTGAGTGACATGAAAAACCTCAGGCTATAAAAATGCTTACTGATTATTTATAGCCTGAGAGAGTTTACATTACATATAGCCGTTGCTCTTGCAACGGATCGGGAATGCCTCGAAAGTATCATCGCTGTGCAAGATGATTCCAAGACCAGCTTCGTAGTTCAGCCACTTACTGCTATCCGATTTTGAGCACTTGATGTCGGTCATAGCAGCTACCAACGGAACGAGGTAGTAGTCATGAGTAACGAAGACGTTCAAGCGCTTATCAGCTAGAGCGATGATCTCTTGTGTAAACTGCTTTCCTAGTTCTGTAAGCTTTTCAGTAGCCTCTTCAGGAGTAGAGACTCCAATATTGACAGTGAGCTCTTCCTGAGTCAAAGAAGACGGATCATTTATCCAACGGCTGAGCAAGTCGCTGTTTCCGCTCTCCTTAGACTCTTTCAAGAATCTTTCAGCTACTAGTGTCTCAGTAGCGTCAGTAATGCCAGAGAAGTCAGATGCAGCAGAATCGGTATCAAGTCGAGAAGTAGCTAATGCCTGCGCAGTGTGCTTAGTTCTAGTATAGTCAGTAGAGAAGTAATGAGCATCGTTTGCATCACAGTCGATCTGGTAAGTTACGCCATCTTTAGTCCAGCTCATTCCGTCTTGCATCTGTTCACCTACCGTCTTACAAGAGTTCAAGCCAGTCTCGTTGATGTCGCCAGTTACGCCGGTGTCGCCGCTGTCTCTGTCAGCATGACGAATGATCATGATGTACTTGTCATCTGCGCCGATCTTAGCTAGAGCGTTGCGATAGGAGTTCCAGTCGCTTTGAGACCAAGAAGTAGTGACGCGATTGTATGTCTCTTCGATATGCTTCTCCTCTTCTGCAGTGAAGAGGTATTCACCAGAGTCAGCGTACTCGATAGAGTCTGCAGCATCTAGCATGTCGATGTACTTCTGCTTTCTCTCAGAAGTCAAGAACGGGTCAGTCTCGATGCTCATGAAGATCTGCTTCGCTTCGCGGAATGAACCAGTCATGACGAGAGGGTATGCCTGAGCTAGCTTAGCAGCGATCTGCATAGGAGTGATTCCCTGGAAGTCAGTCAAGATGCATTCCTCTTTGAAGAGTGCGATCATCTCGTTTCCGACTTCGATGTTGTAGCAGACTTCTCCAGCACGGCCGTCTATATTCGAAATTCTGGACGAGTTAGAGTTATATTCTGTCTCGAAGCGAAGTCTGTCTACCGGTTTACCCAAGAAGTCAAGTACTTCGTGTGTATCATACCCAGGCAGAATAGATGGTGCAGTTAGTGTCCAAAAATCAGTATTGTTATAAACGCACTCACCGTCTACATAGACAATGCGTGAAATGTATTTCATATCGACATCCTCGGTGAATAAAAAGTCATCTATGCTCTTTTTATCGTATTTGATTATATCCTTTAACAGAAATAAACTTGCAGACTGATATGCAATTTTCTGCGTCGCTTTTTCTATCGCATAATACTGATTCATTTTTCATCTCCGTTTATTTCTAAATAGAACTTCTTAGTGTCGGACTCAATCTGAGCAGAACGAAGTCCTTCTGAGATATAGTCTCTGCTATAAACTTCATTTGTTCTAAAGATAGACGAATTTCCTAATTCCTGTGTCATATCTGCTAACGAAATTTCTTCTGTTGCATCTTCTGCAGCATTCGTTTCTATATCAAATGCTTTATCCATACTTCCATAGTGTCCGTATCCGTTTATTTGGTCAAACGAAGATCCGTTATACAAATTAAATCCAGCATTTGCCCAAACTCCGCAATACGCATCATGGTCTTCAAAATAGTATATGCAATTTTGAACAAGCTGTGAAGGCTTGTGTGATGAATTATAACCATGAACATTTCCAGAAGCATCTACTGTAAAATCATAGGAATAACCAGTCTTAAGCGTAAAGATATATGAATTTACGTCTTGTGCATATATCTTTCCCTGCGTCATGATCGACTTATTTCCATCTGAGTCATAACTCGTCATTATAACGTCTGCGGTTTTATAAAGCTCTTTTCCAGTATACTTATCAGCATTTAGGTTGAGAAATTCGTCTACTTCAACATCATCAGTTTTTCTATAGATGTAAAGTAGACCATAGCCATTATCCCAACAGCCATAATCTCCTACAGCATAGCTAGGATCTAGCAGTTCTGCTCTCAATGAGAGTATTCCCTTATAATTGGATTTAGAGTATGTTGTCCCAATTCGTCTATGATACTCCCTATACCAAAGGCTTTGTCTATTAAGAGAGGATGCGTTACCGCCATACCAATAAAACATAGAACCATCATCTAGATCTAAAATAGCATCTAGGAAAGCAAGTGTAAGATTATTACCATCTCCAATGCTAGTACACGTTTCGTGATATGAATTATTTCTAATATAAGCGTAATTTGTAGAATAGTTATCAAAGCCACCACATATCATCAGCGCCCCAGCTTGAGCGCTGATAAAATCAGCAATATCTGACACCGCGCCAATGTATGAAGATACATTGCTCAAATCTGCAACAGATTTATTCTGCACTTGATTGTGTGTGAAGACTTTATATTTTCCAGTTTCTCCAGTTTCGCTGCTTTGGCTGTTCTGAAAGTATGCTGGATGAATCGTGTTGCCATTCTGGTCTGTGTACTGAATGTAATACTTCAAACCTCTCTTGAGTACGCCATTTACAGCGACTACTCGGCGCTGACCCGTTAGCCCATATTTTTCTTCTGTGCTAGAAGCAGTATCAGCAGCCGTTTTAGCAACTACAAGTCCAGATTCATGGTAGATAGCAAAGTTGACAGTAGTACCTGCATAAGCATCCGATGTAAAAATGCCTACGTGATCAAGCGTAATATCTGAAGTTGGAATAAACTCGAATGATACGAATTGAGTACCAGCAAGAAGATGCTTGCCGATCTTTTCCCAAACGAGTGTATTCCCGAAGTATATCTGAGCAACCGGCGTGTCGCCAAAATACATTTCAGGAATTTGTTTATTGCCAAATAAGAACTTATCGAACATTCGCTAACTCTCTAATACGATGTGTAAAATTCCGTCAGCCGAAGTTGGAGTATAGCTTCCTTGATGAATCTTAGCAGGAATCAAGTAACCGAGTGTATCATTATTGTGTTGAACTTGAACTAATTGATCGTTAGAATTGTTTGGGCTGATGTTGACTTGAGTAGTGTGATTGTTCGCATCATCTACCTTCAATGCCAACGGGCCGTTAGTGCCTAGACCGACACGTCCATGTCCAGCAACACCCTCTCTAACAAGCTTTAAGAACTGTGCGTTAAAGTCTCCGCTAGTACCGCTTACTACGAGCTGACCAGATACTGTTCCGCCAGTTAGTGGAAGATAATTATCAGCTACCCAGCTCTTAGCCTGAGAAAGTGTTTCAGCTGATGCATTGGCAACATACGTTTCTGTAGCATAGCCAGAAAGATCGGCTTTTGTTAAAAAGTTTTGAGATCCAACCCATGATTGTGCTTGACCCAAAGCGTTCGCACTAGTGTCGTTTGCATACTCTTTAGTTGCATAAGTATCTGGAACAGAAGTCAGATAGCCTTGCTCTCCTACCCAAGCCTGAGTAGCCATTACAGTAGTGTCAACGCCATAGGGATCAGCATCGGTTCCGTAGCCACTCATCGTAGATGGATCGAATTTGTCAGAACTTCCAGATCCGTCATCTCCGTTGAAGATGTCAAAATACTGACCAGTCGGATGAGTCTTGTCTGTGATCGTAACTCTTGTTCCGCCATTCGGATGTTGTGGATTCGTTATGGCAGACATAGTAACAGCTGGAGAGAATCCATCATCACCGTCTTCACCCTTAGCGCCTGGCGCACCAGATGCGCCAGATACGCCAGGAATTCCCTGAGGGCCAACTGCGCCAGAAGCTACGACTCCTAGATCTGTCCATTCAGATGCGCCAGAGTATCTCCACTCCCAGTGAGCATTAGAGGAGTTGATCTGGATCTGTGGTGTCTTACCATCTACGCCATCCTTACCATCGGTACCATTTGTACCATTAGTGCCATCACGACCAGGTGCTCCAGACTCTCCTCTCGGACCCTTGATGTTCACAGATTCTGGCGGTCTTGCAGAGTCTGGGAACGTGTCCCATGACCAGGTCATTAGACCATCCTGATCTACAGCGGGCTTCCAGATCGCATTAGCGACTCCACCTCCGCCGCCTTCTAGAACAGCAGAGAGCGTGAGAGCCAGATTGCGGTTCTCATCCTGCGACAATGACATCGGAAAGTTCGTTACTATCTTGTTCAACTCGCTCATAACTGCCTATCTTCTCCTTCTTCGAGTGACTTGATCAACCATACCTTTATGTCATCTAGTCCATTTATATTTATCGGTCTGATCTTAGTGATAGCTGAATCGAATAGACCGAGCTGGATATATGGAACTACATCTTTTATGTACTTATCGAAGTCAGACCCCTCGTACTGAGGAAGCTGCTTAATGAAGTCGTTTATGATGATCTGACCTATGTACTGATTCCACTCTAGCCCGCTCTTAGTGACAGCATGGCTAACTACTTCTTGCTCTTCGGATATCTTCGATTCTGATAAAGCTCTTTTATCGTATGTGCTCAGCATAATTTCTCCAAACTAGTGTCCGTTGACTGTTATGTGATTTCTGATCTGCATGAAGAAGCGGTACAGAGTCGAATCTTCGTTATATCCAGAATCCCACCAGCGAGTCTGTTCTAGCGAAGCATTCTGAGGATCGTCCCATGAGATGTATTGATTTGTATTGTCCATTCTCCAGTTTAGCGTAGGCATAGAGTTCACGCTAGAGTCGTAATTCTTACACGAAGCCAAGAACATTCCGCTTCCAGCACTAGATGGCATAGCTAGAACTGCATAGTACAGACGGTCTGGACGAAGAGCTTGGTGATCTGCGTCGGAGTTGAGATGCTTGATAGGAAATTCGAGAACATCGCTCGTCTGAATCTTACCTATCGAGACAGCTCCAGTGTCGCAGATGAAGTTAGTCGTTCCGCGTCCATCATTTCCAGCTGGATCGTATTCGAAGATTCCGAACATGACGTTAGTCTGACTGTAGCCGACATCTTTCGTGTAGACTGTTATGTATGTCTCATCGACTACGATCGGATGTCTGAACGGAACAGAGAAGAGCTGACAGATGCAAGAGCCTCCTATGTTGTGCTGTCCGAAGTCGAACGACACGTCAGTGATCATCGGGTACGGAAAGTTCGTAGTCAGCTTAGACGCCATGTCGTCTTTGAGCTCTTCTACAGTCTCGACGACATCTTCGACTTGGCTGTCTATCGTGATAGCCATCACTCCCTGATCGTTGTCAAACTTCAGACCAGCTCCGACCTTGACGTACACGCCGTTCTGATCGAAGCCTAGTCCTGAAGAGATTAGCGCCTTCAGACTTCCGTCAGTGTCGTATCCGATACCAGAGCTGCACGGAACGTAAGCCTTTCCATCTTGATCGAACTTGATGCCTGAAGAGATGTTCATTGCGACTTTCTTGTCGGCGTCGATCACGATACCGCTGCTAGGAACCACGTTCACCTTGTGATACACGTCATCGATGAAGATGCCGTCACCTCCAGTGTAGTCAGAGAGCTCAGTGATTATGTCTCCGATCAGGTTCATGTCGAATACGCGATGCACGTCGTATCTCTCGACGTTCACGATCCAGCCAGCAGTCTCAGCCTTCAGATAGCATCTGAGTGATGCAGGATTGAACTTGTCGAACGAGATGTTGACATAGTTGACCTGAGTGTTAGAAGCGTCGAACTCGCCGAGATCAAGGAACTTGTCAGTTCCGTTGTTAGAGAACTCGATACGCTCCATGCCTCTATTCACAGCGTTAGAAGTTCTCTGAATTGAGAATGTAGCGTCAACGTGATATAGCCCAACTCCAGGTTGATCAAGACCCGGGAAGTCGTCGCTACGATCTCCTGGATTCAATGTAACCTCATTGAAGCTTGTTCCGATAGCCGTGTCGCCAGAGTTGTAGTAAGAAGCATATTCTGGTGCGACTCTCTTCACGTCGATGTTGAAAGACTGTTCACCAGAAGACGTGATCTCTAGTGTTCCACCAGAAGATGTCAGTGCAGCAGCCTTGTGACCGCTGAGCACGTAAGCGCTAACCAGGTTCGGATCTTCAGTAGAGTAAGCAGAGTGGACGTTGATGTTTGGACCAGCCTGTACCTCGGGATAGTCTTTCGGAATCTCTACTTCCGTCCATCCAGAAGTAGTCAATGCGAACTGCTTGCCTTCGTCTATGTCGCCAGATGTAGCGAACTGAGCAGATGTTCCAACGATCCAAGCGTCTCCGATCTTCTGAGCAGAGATGCCCGAAGTTCCAGATACGACCGTCTTGTCCGGAATGTCGACTGGAGCCCAGCCGCTGTTCGTCATAGCGTACTGCTGATCAGGTTCGAGACCAGCAGAAGTAGCGTAAGGCTCTAGCGCATCTTGCTTCAAGTAAGTCCTATCTGCCCAAGCTGAGTGCTGTTCGAACGCTGAAGTGTCGAGCTTGAACGGAACTGCTGAGACAGCAGAAGTCCAGTCGTAGCCATAGACCTTGTACTCGTCGATCCTGATGTAGTCGTTGCCCGCTGAGTACTCGTGATAGTCAGCCTGCTTCAAGAAATTCTGATAGACCCAAGCAGATGTCGCATAAGCAGACATCGCAGAGACATTGACTTTCTCAGCGAGCTGTTCGTTCACCCAAGCTGAAGTAGCGTAAGGCGCTAGAGCCTCTGGAGTGATGTAGTTTCCCTTCGGCTGGAAATTCTCATCAACCCATGCCGACTCAGCATAAGCAGACATGTCAGAGAGATTCTGCTTCTTTTCAAGCTCGTCCTGCACCCACTCGGTCTTAGCGTAAGGCTCCAAGTCGCCAGAGGTAAGATATTTCTGATCTTTGACCCACGCCTTTGTCGCATACGGCTCCAGATCGCCCGAAGTCAAGTACTTAGCAGAGACAGAGATGAGGTGATTCTCGACCTTGATTCCCTCTCCGCCGCTATACTCTTGAACATCCCAGTGCTCGGTCTGTGCAGACCAAGTCTCGAAGTCCGTCGTGTCCATCTTTCCAGACACGTCGCGAATTTTCTCTAATAGCTCTTCAGTGATGCCGATTGGAGTCTTTACGCCGTCACCAGAAAGCGTGAAGTCGTGATTCACTCCGTCTATCGCTAAAATCTGTCCGCCAGAAACTATCATGTAGTGTACCTTTACTCTCTATTCTATGCTTTATTTATAGCCGTCGAACGGTACACAAAAAAGCCCAGTCCAGATAGGAGGTGACTGGACTGGGCTTCCCACTTTTAACAGAACCCGAGAGGAATAAACCCAAAAACTCTCGGGAAGGAGAAGTAGGCCAACTGGCTAGACTGGCTCAGTTGTCCATCTTCGTATGTAAATATAAGAAACTTTATCGGGATCGTAAACCCTCACTGGAGAAAAATTCATGGCAGAGCAGATTTCCATCGAGAGACAGCAGTGCAGAATGCTTGTCGAAGCTATCAAGAAGATCGTAACTAACCCGCGTACTCCAAACTGGATCAAGAATCCGCTGGAAACAGCTGTTAAAGAGGCTAAAGCTCTAAAGCCGTCAGAAACTACAGCTAAACAAGAAAACGTCCCAGAAGAGACGCTTACGGCTCCAATTGAGCTTGATGTGGGTGTCGAGTGCATCGACGCTCTCGATCCGGGAGACAAGTGCCTGTACAAGATCGTAGACAAGGGTCTAGAGATCGATCACGTTCAGCTCTACAACGTCCAAGTCATCAAGGGCGACAAGAAGACTCCGATGGGCATCATCATGCACAACGTGCCCGCTACGTATCTTCGCGGGGTGCGTCGTCTGGAGCCTTTGACGGAATAGGCTCAATTCCCGCTTCTTTCTCCCAGTCCAGAATGTCGATCAGAATGTTAGTGTAGCAGTCCGAGAGATCAGACGGGTAGACGTCGCCGATCTCGCCGTAGAGCTCAGCCACGTACAAGTCAGTCAGGGTCTTCAAGATCCACCCGTCGACCAGCATGTAGATGTTTCCAGCGCCAGTGGCAGTCTTGACCGTCTTGTCCTCTCGCACGTTGTAGAACTGGAGAAGGTACTGTCCCTGGAACTCGATTCCGACTGGAATCAGCTCAGAGTTCTCGGTGAAGTGCAGCTTGTCGAGCTCCCACTGGAGAAACTCAAGAAGCTCTCTGTTGGGCAGAGCGACGAGCTCGTGATTGATCTGCTTGAGCGTGCACTCGTTGAAGAACAGCGCGTCCTGATCGAACTCGGTCATATCCTCGCCGTCGTCCTCGTACTCTCCGCCGTCATCGTCAAAGTCGTCATCGAAGTCTTCTCGGTAGTTCTTGTTGTAAGTCATCGTTGATCCTCTCCGGGCTCGAACTTGTACTCCCAGTCGAACAGATCGACATGGTCTCGGTCAGGAAGCTCATCTGGCTTCAGTCTCAGGTGGTCTGGTGTCGGCTCGTCTGACTCTATCTCGCTCGGACTGTATTTACGGATCACGTCGTCAGCTGGAATGCTCGGATCGCTGGAGACAGTCCTCTTAGTGTCTTTGTACACTCGAAGCGTGATGAGCGTGTATCGCGAAGAGAGTCCGAACGCCTCTTCCCAGTACTTCACGTCCACTATCTCGTACAGGGTGCCGTTGTTCGGAAGGTACACGATGTCTCCGATGCGCGGCGACATGTCGTAGTGAAGCTCTGGCGTGTTCCGGTCTGCTCCTCCGTAGGTAGAGAAGTACTTGAACGCCGAAGTGGACACGTAGACTTGGACCAGATCTTCGCCCCAGATGCCCTGGAGCTGGTACGTTCGGACGTTCGGCGGAAGCTGGGTGACGTAGCCCATGAACCAGAAGCACCTGTCGATCACTTCGAGCTGGTGCTCTCCGAAGAGCGGATCGATCGAGGGAGCGCCTCCCTGGTACTTCTTCTCGTCCACTGGATAGTAAGCCATCTTGAGTCCATACAGATCGAGACCCTCGATAGCGACCCTCTCAGAGCCCGCTTGGTCTGGCTCTGACACGTTCTTTCCGTCTGCGAGTTCACAGAACACTGGCTTCGGACGCACAGTGCTGCACAGCCACTCTTGCTCGAAGATTCCCGATCCGTCTGCCATAAGAATTGCTATCCCCTGTTGATGATGTTCTGGACTTCCTTGCCCATCAAGATGCCGAGAATTCTCGGAGAAGCGTCCTGCGGACAGTGGTCCCAGCAGTCGATGCAGCAGACGCGGACGTGAACCGGAGAGTCCAGAACCTCGGCGTTCTCTTTCTCTGACTTCTCAATCTTCTCCCACAGCTCCTTGAAGTCTTCAGACTCGCGAAGCGCCTTGACTTCCTTCTCCATCTCGACGGCGTTCTCGTTGAACTGAACGCGACCGTTCTTGTCTCTGATGAGCATGCCCTGATTGTTTCTGTCGCCCCACTTCTCGACGCAGCCCCACTCAGCTCTCTTCCAGTCTTCCCACTTCGAATCGCTCTCGCGATTCCAGAGCTTAGTCTGGATCTGCTGGTACACGTCTGCGAGAATCATCTCGTTGACAGAGATAGCGAGTCCGACGACAGAGTCTCCGCACGGACGGTCAAGGCGCTGAACGCACCATTCATAGAGATCCACGATTCCTCTGGCAGTCACGTTTAGTTCGGTAATTGAAAGTTTGTCTTCGTTTCTCATAGCTAGCTTCTTAGTTAAATACCTCTTACTATATATAGAAACATTTTTGTTTCCCTCTGGTAGAAACATTTTCGCTCCTGACTTATAGAAACTTCGTAGTGTAACTTCGTAATGAAATTGTAAAGTTACGAAATCCTCACGATCTAACTGGCGGGGTTACATACAAGTTAAAAATTCCAAAAATTTTTGGAAAAAAATTTTGCGAAAAATTTCTCGCGATCCAACATTTTACGCATTTTGACGCATGCGCCCGAGGGTCTCAAAAATCTGGGAAAAAATTTTGGAAAAAATTTTTTGGAAAAATTTCTGCGAGAGGTAACATTTCGGGGTTTTTTGGACATAAACGGGGTTTTGCGGAGTTTTGGCGGATTCTGCGAATTCTGCGGGAGAGTGCGGGGCGACTTGCGAAAGAGGCCAAAATTTTTTGGGAAAAATTTTTGGGAAATTTCTCCGTGCGTGAACGTGAGCGGTCGTCGCGATATAGGGCAGTCGCGGGAGAGACGGGTCGCTATACCGCCTATATGCCTTAATACAAAGTTTTGGAGGTGAGAGAGTTCGTACTGGGACCTAGAAAATATGCCGGTTTTGGGCCGGGTATAGCGGCCAGGAAACCTGCCCAGAAGGATGCCAATATGAGCTGTTATGGAGATGGTCATTCCATCAACCTCTTGAGGGATGGAGGAGATGGGAGAGGAGTGGTGTCTGGTCTGGAGCTGAACATCAGAGAGTTCATCGGTAGTCCAGTCTTTATCTCGGTATCTCGTATAGCTTCATTGAGCTTGCGTTGATTGAAGTACGTGCGGATGTTTGCGACCATCTTGCGCTTGGCCTCTTGGTATTGGACAGTGTCTTCCTGGACACTGTCTTCCTGGGAATCTGGGTCGTTGGCAGTGGGAGTATATGTATTGACAGCTGGAGTCTGGACAGATGGAGTAGCTGGAGGGAACAGCTCCGATCATCATGCCAACTAACAATATAGTCAAGAAGTCGTTCATATCGATGCCTACTTTCGTTCTCTGAAGTATCGTCTGACATTCTCCACTCGTTGCTCTCTCATAGACTTCTCCTCATCGAAAGACGGAATGCTTCCTAGCTTCTGCCATTCGAGATCATCTCCAGCCCAGATCCATTTGTCGTACGTATCTGGATCGGTTAGACTGGGCGCTAAGTACATATCTCCGAGAGCTGGACGTTTTCTAGTGGATGGAAGTCCTTTATCGTTCAGCGATACGATTCTGAGCTTCGTTCTTAGCTCCATACTTATCTCCGGGAGTTGAAGTAGCGTTTGACATTCTTGACTCGTTCGTTCCTCATCTCCTCTTCGAAAGTAGCTGGAGACTTGAACAGAACTTGAATGCAGTACTCTAGATCCGATCTCGCTGTGCGTGAAGATAACTTGACAGCTCCCTGCTTATTTGTGTCGGCGTAGGACTTGTCGCGGAGATGAGGGAATTCCGATGCGATGTAGATCTCATCCTCATACAGAGTTCCGACTCGTTCACCGTTGTACGTGATCTCGCTGAAACGGTCAAGACCAGCGTTCGGGATGCGAAATCCGTTCTTGTCGAGTATCATGGCTGCATCTCTTGCAGTGATCATACGCACCATCCGCAAGGACCGAACGATAGAGCCTGAGAGATCTCGAAAGCGATGATCTTGTACTCATCTCCGTCAATTCCATACTTGGCCAATACCTCCGGAGTGGAGGCCTTGACGTCTGCCTGCATGTTGCCACAGCCATATTCCGGCGCGTTACCTGAGTCGTGGTCATACTTGTCGACGAAGTCGTCCACGTCTATGTACTTGTGATTGATATGGCTTGCGCTAGAGAGCGAACAGATCGCATCAAGTGGTTCGATCTTGTAGTCAAGCTGGTCGTGGAGATTCATAGTTAGTCCTTTTCTTGAAGTTTACACAGCTAATATAGGTAAATCCGTGAGAATTCTAAACACTTTATAAATAAAAATGTCACACGAAAACTTAAATTTACACAACAAGAGAGCAGATCAGTTCTGCTCCATTTCATTGTTGTTATCGTCTTCCTCTAGTATTTGTGTTGATTGCGCCAGACTTGATATATCCCGCAGCTTCTGAGTCGAAGGCAGCGAGCATAGATGCGAGATCCTGAGTCATTTCCGGTGGAGGCAGTAGATCCTCTGCTGGCTCTGAGTTCTGGATCAACTGCTTTTGATCTGGCTGAGACAGATCGTCTTGTGTAGGCAGCAACGCTAGATCCTCTGCTGATAGTCCAGCGTCTCCGAACACCATCGGTCCGAACTTAGCACGATCGGCTGCTGGAGCTGCAAACTCTGTGTAAGTGACGGATTGAGGAATCTCACGGAATTCCACTTCGTCGCCGTAGAGCTTGCGCACCATGTCTTCGGTGCTTCTAGGCTTATCTGCAAGAAAATCGCCAGGTCTTCCGAAAGGAAAGAACACTGGCATATCGATTGGATTCGCTGGATCGATCATTATACGTCTAGCTGATATCCGAGACTTCTAAAGCCTTCGTCGATCGTATCCATCACTTCATCATAAGAAGGAACGCCGGGGAGCTTCTTGTAGAACTCCATTGAGTTGAAGTTGACTGTGATGCCCTTGCCTGGATAGACATAGATGCCGAGTGCAGCGTTCTTGTGTTCGCCGTCTTTGGTGAGAACCGGAACCTTGACCCAGTAACCGGTATTTTCAACGTCCACGTCGCGATATTCTAGGCATTCCATGTCGCCGAGAAGCTTATCTCGGACAGCGAGAATAGTGTCGATGTTTGTCCTGAGGTCAAGCAGATTGTTTTTCATAGTAACTCCTGAATTCTTTTTTTATTTACATGAGAAATATAGGTAATTCTATGAGAAATCTAAACCTCATTTTCTGCTTTTTCTTTGGCTTTCGCTGCTTCTAGATAGGGTGCCAGAGGTCCTATTCCCATCTCGTCTCTCACTTTGTCTACACTTGCGCAGAACCTGATCCAGTTCTTGTACTTGCATGTCGGACGTGAGCCTCTGGTGTAAGCTGCTATCATAGACTGACCGAAGCGAGTCTCGCATATCTTCTCGGGCGTCCAGCCGTTCAGGAGGTACGTGTAGAGCGCATGAATGACCTTCGTCCGGATATAGCCGATCTTGAACGTGATCTTAGACGGATTTAAGCCGAGTTCGCCCAGAAGATCGGAAATCATGACCAAGTCGAACTGAAGATTCCAAGGAATGACAGACGCACGCAGCGTGATGGTGACTTCGTCGTTAGTCAAGTGCATAGCTGTGAGACATCCGCCCTGAATGTGGTCGAACTCGTGCTGGACGTTCTTGAAGCGGAAGTCGGAAGAACCAGTCTTGACGAGCTCAGCGTGGGAACGGTCAAGCTCGCCCTCCTCCACGTAGATTCCTCTAAGGTGTGTCATCTTGTTCAGATGACGCTTAGCCATTCTGTCGATGTCGCCGCCCTTGCTGTAGTTTCTCGATGTGCATTCGATAGTGACATCCTCCTCTCTGGAAGTGTTGCACTTGAAGTTGTTCATGGCCCAAGTGGCCGTCTGCTCGAAAACGTCGTCAAAGTCAGTGCAGTTGAAATGTAAACTCATATTTACTTTTGATCCTTTAGTTTCTCTTGAATCTTTCTCGCAATAGCCTTCATGCTATTGAATTTACATCTGTCCGTCAGAGCACGCTCGTAAGAAGTCCAGATCGATCTGCCGTAAGCTGTGTCCTGAATGTCTTCTCTGCTCATCCCGTATAGCACGAATGTGTAGAGATTGTGTACTGGCTTGGACGCCATGTAGCCGATCTTTATCGTGATCTGCTTCGGTGACAGACCGAGCTCATGGATCAGATCCGAGATCAATACCAAGTCGAACTGCAGGTTGTATGGTGCGATGGATGCTCGAATGTTGACGTTCACTTCGTCCTGCGTGTACTCCATGCTAGTGAGACACGCGCCGTTGATGTGATTGTTCTTGCGATTCACTGAATTGAAGTTGAATGTTCCCTTTCCAGTCTTCATGTACTCGCGATGAGAACGATCTATCTCAGCTTCAGTCACGTATAGCTTACGCAGCTGATCCATCTTCTTTGGAAACGCTTTGATCACTTCTCGGATATACTGGCAGTCTGTCTTCTGAGCTGTAAGCGTTACGTCTTCCTCTTTAGCGAAGACAGAAGTGAAGTTGTCGAGTACGCACATCATCGTCTGACACAGCAGATCGTCGAAGGATATTCCCTTTATCTGTAAGCTCATATTACGTCCTCTTGTAGCCGAGAATGACCTCACGAGTTCTGTTCTTCCAGAATTCTTTGATGTGCTTAGGGAATTTCTCTGGTCCGTCGCGTTCGATTAGAAGCTCAGTTATGAGGGTCATAGCAGCGCCATAAGCGTCGATTACGTCACTTGCGCCGGGTTGTCCCTTCTTGCCATTAGTCACTGGAGGAAAGATGCTCAAATCTGGCTTTACGAGCGTAACTCGCTTGTAAGCGTCGAACATACCCTTCTTGTCTGAGTTTCCGTGACCCGAGAAAACCTTCTTGATGGTCATCGGAGAATAGAGGTATAGAGGCTTACCCATGCGCCAGACCGACTGTCTGATCCAGCCTTCGAACTCAGCCAAGTCGAACACTAGGCCAGTCGCTCCAGCAGCGCCGAAAGCGTAGTCTTCTGCTGAGACATAGTCAGCGTCTTCGACAAACTTCAGGATTCGATCCTGCATGAACTTGTATTTGTCGTATTTGCTGTTCCAGTCGTCGTTAGAGTACCAGATAGACTTTTCGCTAGCATACTTCTTGGTAGTCGTGAACGTCAGCCAGTCCGCGTTCAGGATATTCAATCTCTCGTCCAGTTCCAGTTTCACAGCGCCCGTGTGGGTCACTGACATGTCCAGTCCCGCTATCTTCATCTTGTAGTTCCTTCATCCTTCTCAGGACGGATTCTAGTTTCTCTAATATAGTAAAATCTTCGCCTTTGGTGAGTTCCCACAGCCAATGCACTACGCGGTGAGTCGTCTCAGTCAGAAGCATAAAGTCTTCATCTTTCGTGAATTCTCCATACTTCTCTGCTGTCAGACGCATGTGATGACAAGTGAGTTTGTCGTCTCTAGTGAGCTGATGTCCAGTGAGTTCATCGATTTTGCCTCTTGAGCTGATCAAACGTGTTTTTAACTCCCTCCACTGTCTCGTGTGGCGGAGTTTCTGCTTCCGTTTCTGATCCATGTTCTTGTTAGAGTGCCGAAGTGACTTTTCTTCTAATTCTTTCTTGCGCCGAGTGACTCGCTTACGCTCACCCTTATGCTCGTCAGAATGTCCAAACTCCGTCGTCTTCGTCCGGAAATACCGTTTGTGGAACTTCAACTAGCTCCTCCCTCTTGTTCATATCGACTTTGAGGTTGTCCAAGTCGATCTCTGGCTGGAAGATCGCGTATACTGCCCAATATAGAGCAGATACGAGGTCGTCGTGTGAACCCGCTGTCGCTTTAAAGACATTCGGGCTAACTTCAATGAAAGTCGTCAATTCCTTGAGAGTAGCTGAGTCGTGAATGATCAGAGAGTCCCTGTTCACTTCTCGCTGGAGCATCAGACACGCGTCGAGCTTAGAAGCCTTGTTGGCGTTTGTACCGATTCCGTGCGGGTCTGTGTTGATGATGTTCTGGCAATCCAGTGTGTACCATAGCTCCTCGGCGACTTGCTTACCTGGGCCGTTGTTCTCGATGATGATTAGAGCGTCGTTGTACCACTCGCTCAGATCCTTGATGATCTGACTGAACTTGCCGCCTAGTGTTCTATCGTCGTGGAAGGTGCATACCTGTTCGAATTTGTCCTTGCTGACGAGTTTTAGAACTTGCACTGCCGAGAAGTCGAGACCAGAGCCAGTCGCCGTGTCCACTCCCATCACGTACATAGCGCCAGGAATCGGCTCTTCCCAGATCGAGACGAGGTAGCCGTACTTGAATTCCTTTGGCTCTGTCGGGAACAGCTTAGCGAGCTTATCGAGTTCGATGAGAGTCGTCGAAGATCCCATGAACTCACAGTTGTGGTGCATCTGGACTTTCTCGCCGTTCTCGTCCACTGTGCTGTACTCATGGCCTCTCACCGAGTAAGGACCATAGAACGTGTCAGTGACTTCCTCTATGTCGACGATGGTAGAGCCAGCGATAGAGTCTCCGACAGAAAGTGACTCGACATACACTTCCCAGCCATCGATCATGAACCTGTGGCCGTCAGAGTATTTGAGCTCTCGGCCGTCTTCAAGCTTCAATTTGTACCCGTGGCTCTTCTTCTCGATTAGTCCCCAGAACGGCTCAAAAGTGCCGTTCTCGGACATAATCTCTAGACCAGAGTTGTTCTTAACGATTGAAATTGATCTCTTTTCTTCTGCCATAGTGCCGTTTTTTGCTAGTTTTTGACCAGTTGATAGAGTATTTATGCTAAAATTGACACGCGCATCTCCGCGTGGTACCCCTTATTTTTGCGCTTTTTCGTAAATCGGTATAAATGTCCTCTCAGATCACTTTTTGAGGTCTTGAGACGGTGTCTCGTTCTCTGTCGGGTGCAGTGAGTCGGAAGCCACTCTTACGAAGAGGACCAAGTCGCTTCCCTTCTTGAATCTCCAGTCTATCGAGTGAACGATGAACTTGCCGTTGTCGATAGTCGTCTCTCGCTCTGGAGAGCTGAAGTCGATGTTTAGAACGTCTCCGATGCGCAAATCTTGGTCTCCAAAGCAGTTTAGCTGCTTTCCCGAGTTGATCATCAGCGTGTGTCTGTTGTCGAAGAACTCGGATCTCAGGATCGAATTCTGCGTCGGTGCGAAGTCCCATGCTGCGTGAGCGAAGTCGACTGAAGCGTAACCAGTGAACTTGCTCTCACGAACAGTACCACGGTCGGTGACATCTGTGCTCGGTGTGCCTGGCAGGAACTGTTTGCCCGTGATCTTGTGAGTCATGTGCGCCCAGTCCATCTTCATATCCTCGGACTTGTACAGTGCGCTGCGTCCAATCGGATCGTAAGTTCCAACTTCGACAGAGTTTCCGTAAAAGTCACTCACCCAGCCGTCGTCATTTCGTTGATCCTCACTGAGAAGGATGTACATCTTGTTCTTGTATTTCGCAGTGAGTTCGTCTTCACTCAGCTTCTTGACGTCAGCATAGAACACGTCAGAGAAGATCACGTTCTTTTTCTTCTCTTGTAAATTATTGTTTACATCAGTGTCAAAGAAGAACGGAATGCCGTCTTCGAGATCGGCGCGAATGCCATAGAATGCTGCTTCGCCGTTCTTGTTGATCCAGAACATTCCAGCGTCTTTCTCGCTGATGAACGAGTGATTCACGACATATCGAACGAACTTCTCAGCCGTCATGCTCGGGTTGAACCAAGCCATCTGGTCAGCTGTGTCCACGTTAGTGTAGAACTTGAGTCCGCAGCTAGAGCATACGCTTCGAAGAGCGTCAATCGACTGACATGGATATTCTGAGCTGTTCTGCGGGAACTTCGGAATAGAGTTTACGAAACCGAGCGCATCATATACGAAAGTCACTTGATATGTGACCATCGATGCTGTCGACAGCTGCATCTTAGTGCCAACGATGCGGTAGCGTCCCTTCGATATGTTCTTCTCTTTCACGTTCGGATCACTCGACACGTACTCGAATCCGATATAGAGCAGACGACCGTCATAGAAGCGGTTAGTGTGCTTGGAAGTGCCGTCGTCGAAGTAGCTGAACTGGCCGATTGGCAGATTCAAGAACATGGACTCACGAAGCTCGAACTGTTGGATGTTCTGGATCGATACCGGAAAGCCCTTGTCAGAGTCGTAGTCGTCAAGCCATATCTTCAGAGAGAGTCTCGGGTTCTTCGCCTGATCCGAGAACTTGACCTCTTGAATTAGTTTAGGTATTGAGATTTGATCGGCCATACTACCTCAATGTCACCTTGATTCCGTACTCGCCCTGGTGCCAAGGCTTCACTGACAGTTTGTCTAGGATGTCGTAAGCGTCGTAGAGCGTGTCTGGCGCCTTAGCCATGTAGAACTCTTTGTCGTTTAGAATGAGCAGAAAGTCATCTTGCTCCAGCTTCATGTAAGCATACAGGTGCATCGCTGCTACCGTCCTAATGAGCTGTTTCTTGTCAAAATAGAGCTGGACAGCGTCTCTTGCGAGGGACTCGTTCTCTTTTCTCAGATTCTGCAAATATGTAAAGATTTGTTTAGCTTTATCTTGATCGAGTCCGATAGCAGTCTTGATCTTCTTTGCGACGTTCTCACTGAGATAGTACTCGCTCTTAGGAACATCTACGATCTCGAGCGTCCTGAACACAGTTCTCATCGTCTCACCAGACATCTGTCTGAACTTGCCGTTCTGTGCGTTTCCGAGTGTTGCGCTGATTCCCTTGACCTCTATCTTAGCCTTCGTGTCAAGATCGATCAAGTCTCCAGTCTCCTTCGAGAATCCGAGATTGGAGAATGATGCAGCGAACAAGAACTCGCCCTTTCCGATTGCGGGACGCTCTGTCGTTACGCCTAGGCACATCGAGAGATATGAGGATCTAAGATCTCCGTTCAGCTTTGTGCTAGTGATGATTCCAGTTATAGGTGAACGGACTTCACGTAGGTTGAAGCGGTTGTTGAACAAATCCTTCTTGAAGATCTCTGGCTCAACGAGGAGAGTCTTTTGAAGTATTTCTAGATAGTCGCCCTTGAGCTCAGTGTGCTTACCGAGCTTCTCTTCAGTCCAGTACTCATTGACTAACGCAGTCAAGTCTGGCTTGGCCGCTAAGTTCTTCATCTGCTGTGCAGTCGTCTGGTCGACGTTTATGGACTTTCCGTTCAAGTTGATTTCAGGCATACTATACTCTTCTCTTATAGCTTATTTACACAAAAATTCCGCTGAGTCCATCAGCGGAATTGATGTTATTAGTAATTTTCTGGCTTCTGCGGCTGATGCTTGTTGAATGAGTAGTTGTCATCAACGAGGTCAGCCAAGCACGTGCTTCCAGATTCAGAGAACGAGCACCACGGAACTGATCTGGTAGAGTAGATATGCTTATAGTCGCCATCCTCTGTGTCTCCACCAGCCATTGAGCTGTCATAGACTAGATAGCCCTTGTTAGCGCTTCCGTCATAGCTATCTGGAACCCACATGATTCTCTGGAGTAGAGCGTATAGCTTGAAGAGGTTGATTCGTCCCATAGAGAAGAAGTTGTAGTTTCCGTAGTTTGCATCGCTTCTTCTACCCTTGAGGAATCCGAGCTGGATTGCGCTAGAACCGTAGTCGATCGTTCTACCCTTGATGTCTGTCAGAGTTGACGTCGTCTCACGATTGTAGATAGTTCCAGTCCAGTCACCAACTGTCTGCTTTAATGTGCTGTCAGTGACTGCTATCTCCATAGCGTTGTACTTGAACTGCGGAATAGAGCTATTGCCGAAGTGATTGCCTCCGCCGAGAACGAACAGCTTACGCATGTGATTCTGGTAATAGCGCTGATTGTTCCAGCCCATGATGATGGTCGGGCCCTGAAGACTCGAATCCGTGTTGGACATGTAGTAAGTCTGACGGATGTCGTTTCTAAGGCCCTTACCGAAGAGGAAGACGTTAGATTCACTGTCATACTTCGGATTCTGAGTAGTTTCGTCAAAT